>Ga0209232_1000553_pt1 | contig 22645 bp, 37 predicted proteins | sample ETNvirenome_2_60_FD_184066 | JGI IMG/M metagenome (GOLD analysis project Ga0209232, IMG submission 184066) | Marine viral communities from the Pacific Ocean - ETNP_2_60 (SPAdes) (version 2) | ecosystem: Environmental > Aquatic > Marine > Oceanic | place: Pacific Ocean | collected 2013-06-22
TGTAGGAGAGTTTATTATTGGTAGTGGCAGTGAAGATGGTGGATTAGGTGTGCAAATTATATATGCACAAGCAGAACTTGAGACAGCATTAGTTATGGCTCTGATCACTGCTACAACATTGTTAGGGTTTACATTTTTTGCAACAATAAGCAGTTTAGGTTATTATCTTATGCACAAATGGCATGAGAGTGAACAACGAGGATAGTATGACAACACTAAAACGCAGGCGACTTGGACTTACACATAATACTGCTAAGTCAGCAAACGGATACACACTGTATGCACCACAAACAGGAAACGGAAAAGTTATACTGCTAGATGCATCAGGACATGTACATCACAAATGGCAAATGCCTGTGCGTCCCGGACGTGATGCAGTATTACTTCCAAACGGAAACTTAGGCTACAACGGTAGTCATCGTACAAGTGCTAACTTGTATGCTCCATGGGACATCTGGCATGGTGGACATTTTATGGAAGCAACTTGGGATGGAGATATTGTTTGGGAACACGAGGACATCTATCATCACCATGATGCACAGTGGCTAGAAGATGGACTAATATATACAGTTGCGGCAGAACACAATGGCAAACAAAGCGACATTGTAAAGCAAGTTAATCGTGCAGGTGAAACTGTGTGGGAATGGCGTGCCTGGGAGCATTTATCAATGCAAAGATATCCTATACACGAATGTTTCTACGATGATCACTGGCCCATGATTAATGGTGTACACAAAGTTGACAATCTAGTATATCTAAGTTTGCGTGTATGCAGTGGCATTATTGCTGTTGATATGAACACTAATGAAGTAGTATGGGAACTAGAATATCCTAATGTTGCACAACAACACTGTCCTACAGTAAACGATGGCAAGTTACTTGCATTTTGCAATGGAAACATTCGTCCTGGTGTGCATCATAGTCGCATTGTTGAATATGATCTTGCAACAAAGGAACTTGCATGGAGTTATGTAGATGACATGCCTCCTAGTTTCTTTAGTCCATATATGGGCAGTGCGCAAAGATTATGGAACGGCAATACATTTATATGTGAAAGTGCATTCGGAAGACTGTTTGAAGTTACACCCGAAGGCGAAACTTGTTGGGAATACGTTATTCCAGACTTTGCAGAATATCCAAAGCCACTTAACGAATTTATCACAGGTGAACAAAACAGTTGTTTTAAAGCACATAGATACAAGGACCTTCCGCAATGATTCCAGTTATAGATTTTACCGGGGATACAGTACTAGATGAGATTCGAGATGCATACACAACTGTAGGCTTTGCAGTGTTTACTAATACACTGTCAGCAAAAGATCAACACGTTATGCATAAATGGTTTGAGGACATGAAAGGGTTTTTTGATCTAGACTTAGACACCAAAAAGCAATATAGTTATCAAGCAGAAAACAATCTTGGATACAGTATTATGGGTGCAGAAAATGTTGACCCAACTGCTCCTAAAGATATGAAAGAAAGTTTTAATTATAACAATACACGCATGCCAGAAACATTATGGCCCAAGGAAGTATCAGGCTTTAAAGAAAACGGATTGGAAACTATTCGTATTGCCGATGATCTTACTCTGCGTATATTAGAAAAGTTTGACACTGTACTTGATACTGGTACTACACTTGTAGATGCTCATCAAGATCCATACAACACAACAAGAGTTATACATTACCCTGCATACACAGGTCCACTTGAGGACAAACAAATGCGCATAGGGGAACACAGTGACTACGGCACCATCACACTGTTATGGCAGATCAATGATGTGCCAGGACTTGAAGTACAGGATTTAGGAGGTGCTTGGCATCCCGTACCCTATGCAGTAGATGGTGTCGTAGTTAACATAGGCGACTTACTACAGCGTTGGACCAATGATTATTTCGTTAGTACAAAACACAGAGTTGTCAACACACACATAGACCAAACACGTTACAGCATGCCACACTTTGTAGATCCTACACCAGGAACTATTGTGCAGAACTTGCGTAACGAGCCAAACAAGTATGATCCTATTGAAAGCAAGGAATATTTGATGTGGCGTTTATCACAGAGTTATTAACATGGACTTATTTCAACAAGTAGACTTTATATCACATGCAGGTATTCCAATGTCCTGGAAGATCGAAATGGACGCACTTACAGACGCTGAATGGGATGCGTGTGCAAAAATGGTTATGGAATATCAGAAGTTACCGTTCTACAAAGCAGTAGGCATTCCACGTGGCGGTGTAAAGTTTGCAAATGCACTAAACAAATATGCAAGTGGCAACCCAAATGACGAGCATATGGTTGTAGACGATGTTTACACAACTGGCACTAGTTTTAGGGAGTTTATTGCAGAACACTATCCTATGTGGACAATGCAACAAGGATTCCGTTGGTGTGTATTTGCTCGCCAACCAAGCGACACTCAGCAAGGCGGGTTTGTAAAAGCCCTTTTTACAATGCCTGAGATTAATACTAGATATGACTAATCTTACAGACGAATACAGACAGTTCATGAACAAAGTTCAACGTGATAGACCAGACAACTATACTAATAGTGATCCAGAAGGCGCACTAATAGAACACTACAATATGGATCCAGAACTAGCAAAAGAAATATACACGGAGTGGGTAAAAGAAGTATTTGTTAACATGCCGTGGAAACCAGCAGATGATTAAGAAGTCTGATAAAAAACTAATACCCGGTGAAGCACTGATATATGAACGTGCTGCGGGTATTGTGTATGCACGTTACAGAGATCCACCACACAATCTTAAGCCGCGATGGATTGTTGGCGGAGATCCTGAAGGATTCATTCCTGGTACTGGCATGCCTCGTCCTGAAGAGTGGTATGAAATAGAAAATCCAATGCCAGATTGGACACTAATACAGCAAAATAAAAAACTGCGAGAAATGTACACAGCATATCTTATAGAGCAAGAAAAGTATAAAGCCTGGGAGGTACTAAGTGGACAAAGATGATTTTTTGCCTCCGTATATTGCTGAAGAATGGGAGCAAATAGACATGCACGGATACCCAGTATACGAAAATGTAGTGAAAGTACAGGATGATCTTAGAGAAGAAAAACTGCGTAGCCAACATCCAGATCTAATGGAAGCATATATGAACTATGAAAAACTGCTTGCAAAATATGGTTTTTGGGATAAAATAACAAAATAAAAGGTTGACGTATCCTAGTACTATGCTATATTAATATAGTAAGTTAGATATTTAGGAGAAATCCATGCTTAGTAAATCGTTTACAACTGTATTGCTTGCTAGTACTACTGCTCTCGCTGCATGCGGCGGCGGAGGCGGCGGCGGAGGCGGCAATGGTGGCGGAACTCCTATACAAATAACAAACTTAGGCAGTGTTAATACAAACGGTATTAGCAGTGGTTTTGCTAGTGTAATACAGCAAGTATCCCAAGATGGAATGGTGGATGCTAAAGAGACTGTTGCAGTGTTTGAATGGGTAAACGCAAACAAGGATATTGACACAGCAGAACTTGCAAAATACAACGTAGATATCAACGGCAGTACTTATACATTAATGCAAGCATGGAATATGCTTAGAGGATACAAAGCACTTTACTATGATGGTAAAGAAGACTTTTGGAATAACCTAGTAAACAGCGGCGAGTACAATGATGAAAATGACACATTCATTGAACTAAAGCAGTTGGCACAAAATGATGATCCTGCGTTTGCTGAAAAGATCGGCACAGGTGAAAAGAGTGTTGAAGACTTTAAAAAGGAAAAAGGTGTAATTACTAAGCCAATTGATCCTCCAGTAGTTGAAAAGCCTATTGTAGAAGAGCCAGTAACACCTCCTGTAGTTGAGGAACCTATTGTAGAAGAACCTATTGTAGAAGAGCCAGTAGAGCCTAAGCCTCCAGTGGTGGAAAAGCCTGAGTCTCCAGTAGCAAAGAAGCCAGTTACACCTGAGCCTCCCGTAGTAGAAGAGCCTGTTGTAGTAAAAGATGTTGAAGTAGATGTACAAGAAGGTTATAGTCATTTAGATGTTACATATGGTGATCCTGTAATTACTAGTAAAGAAGTAGTAACAACTGAGGATGGATACACAGTAACAACATTGGTTACTAGCAGCACTCGTGCAGTATTCCATCAGCATTTTGATTACAAAGACACAATTACAATTACTACCTACTCAGATGACACAGTAAAAAAAGACACAGTAAGAGAAACTACTGGACGTGGCGTAGTTGAAAAGCCCAGTGAGACTACAATTACTAATAAAGAATTAAGCCGTGTTTTAATTGTAGTTGAAAAGCCCGAGCCTGAGACTCCGGTTGTAGTAACGCCAGATCCTGTTACAGAAGATTTTAAAGTTGGCCCTGATCATTCAGACATGGGTACACGAACTGCAGGTTATGTTGCAGATAGTTCGCACTATCGCACAAAAGAGTTTGAATATTTGGGCGGTAAACATCTTAGTGTTAGTAACTTTGATGTTGCATACAGTAGAGGTTGGACTGGTAAAGGTAGCACAATTGTTATTGCAGACACAGGTGCAAACACTGCACACACAGATTTAGATGGTAACATCAAACATACAAAAGACTTTACTGGTACTGGTATAAGCAACAGTGCTACACATGGTACACATGTTGCAGGTATTGCTGGTGCAGAACGTAATAACACAGGTGGGCATGGTGCAGCATTTGATGCAGACCTTGCTATTGCAAAAGTTTCAAGTGGCACTAGTTACAGTTTTCAAAACGCACAAAATGCTGCGTTATGGGGACAAAGCATTGGTAGTGTCGCTATTAATGTAAGTGCTGAAGTAAACTATGATATGGGATTTAGAAACAGCATTGTAAAAACTGCTCCTGGAGTGTATCACAGCACACATTGGTTCTATGGCGAGAATGGCTATAACAACGCAGTTAGTGAAGCAAAGAAGTGGAAAACTGCACTAGGTAATGAACAAGTACTTGTTAAGGCAGCAGGCAATGCAGGCTGGGATTACAGTGCTGGCATGAACCAGATGGCTACAGCAACCGATGCAAATGGTAACCTTATACTTAACGGTCAAATGATAGTTGTTGGCAACTATGATAAGAACAACGACATGCTAAACGGCAGTAGTAACAAAGCAGGTACTGTATGTGCAACCTTTACCAAAGGTGTTTGTATTGATGCAGCCAAGATCAAAGACTACTACATCATGGCAAATGGTACAGCAATTACTAGCACTGCGGTCAATGGTGGCTACACTACAATGACTGGTACTAGCATGGCAGCACCTGTTGTGACTGGTAGTATTGCTGTGCTACATCAGATGTGGCCACACATGAAAGGCAAGCATCTAGTACAATTAGTGCTTATAACTGGTAACAAAGATATTCCTAACTACAATGAAAACGTACACGGACAAGGCTTGCTGGACATGGACAAGGCTACACGCCCTGTAGGTGCTACTGGTATTCCTACAAGTGGACGCACAAATGGCGGTGTAAGCAGTGTAGCAGGTAGCGCAAACGTACAAGGTGTTGCTGCTAGTCAGATGCAGGCACTTACAAGTGTTATGGTACTTGACAGTTTCGAACGTGACTTTTACATTGACTTAGGTGATATGACACAGGACATTGACACTAGAACTGCTAGTGTTGCAGAACAAATGGGTGCAATAAACTACTATGCAGGTTACATGAACAAAGATCAACATGCAGTAGTACCGTTTGCTGTCACAGAAAAAAGCAATCTTGAAGTTGGATTTGGCACTAGCACTGGACATTATTTGGGTAATAGTTTTACTGGTACACTAGGTACAACCACAGATAGCAACACAGTGTATGCAAACTGGAACTATACTAACGGTGGTTTTTATGCACAGGCTGGTGTAGGTTACACTAACGTAAACTTTGATATGAATAACAGCATGATGGTTAGTGCAGAAAATGTTATTAGTACAACTGCTACAGCGGGTTATGAGTTTGCACCTACTGAAGGACATACACTAGGTTTTGCAGTAAGTCAACCAGTTACAGTAGAGAGTGCAAGGTTTACTTATAAAGTGCCTACTAGCAGAACACTAGATGGTAGTGTTAACACTGAATTACAAACAGTAGATTTCCGCAATGCAAACCGCGAAGTTGATTTAGGCACTTACTATAGGTTTGATATTACAAAAACTGGCATTAAACAAGTAGACAGTGTTACTAGCATGCTAGGAATTACTGGTAACTTAAAAGCATTTGCAGAACTACGCAACAAAATAGATAGCGTCAGCGATATTGAAAAGCGTGGCGGTATTAACTTAAACTTAAACTTCTAAGGAGAAACTATGTTAAGGAAAATGTTAGATTGGTATGAACGCCATGATGGATTAGAAATACTAGTAATGGCTTTTTGTATGAGTGCGTTTGCAGTCATCATATATACAGTACTAGCAGAAATAGTTTCGAGGATACTAGGATGATCAGCAAACCAGCAATTGTTTTTGCATTACAAGCAGAAATTGCACATGCAAAGTCCAAGTTACAGCCTCATGACACAGGACACATTCACACTGCAATCGGTTGGATGGAACACAGAGTAAAAACGCTGACGCAAGAATTAGTTGCTCAGGGAGTTAAAGTAGATGATAACTAAAAGATATATTTCACAAGAAGAAATAAAACATTGTTGCTTAGACATTGTAAGCCAAATGTACAAAGACGATTGGCGTCCTGACTTTATTGTAGGTGTTACCAGAGGGGGACTTTGGCCCGCTATGATGCTTAGTCATTACTTGGGTATAAAGATGTACACATTAGATGTACGTTTGCGTGACGGTGATGAACAAGAACACTGCGAATGGTTAATTAACGAAGCAACCTGCGGAACAAATATTCTAATAATTGATGATATTAATGACACTGGCGAAACCTATACATGGATACAAAATGACTGGGCTGTAATGGATAACAATCTACGTTTTGCTGCACTAATAGATAATGTGCCTAGTAATTTTAGTGTAGACTATAGTAGCATTGAAATAAACAAAGCAGAGGATCCAGCATGGATCGTATTTCCTTATGAGGAGTGGTGGTAATGATTATTAAAAAAATTGAATATCATAGTGTGCATAGTCATATGACATATGATCTAGATGATGAAGATATCGTTGCTGCATTTGGCAGCATAGAAGCATTTGAAAAACACTATGACGAAGAGTCAGATGAGTTTTATGATTTCGTAAACGATCATGACTATGATAGAGAAGATGACTGGTTTAGTGATCGTAAAGGTGGATACGACATTGAATGGAGCATTGAAGAATGATATCTGAGTATCAAAACTTTGCAGATACGGACATGTTAAAAAACATTTGGACAGAACATGTTATACAACCGCATTGGCGTTTTGGACAAAAGAGTAACAACGACACTGTTTATCCAATGTGGGTACAAAACTTTTATGATACATTTAATCATCAATATAATCCAAATGCAAGTCAACACATAGTAGAAATAGGTGACCGTTTTATGGATATGTGTCCACCTGAATATATATTGGTGCGCAATATGATTGCTGGCAATACATATGGACAAGATGGGGATATTCATGATGACTGGCTCGTACAAGGTGAAAGTTTAACCGGTGTACTTTATCTAAATAGAAAGTGGGAAGATAATTGGGGCGGTGAAACAATAGTGTATTCTGAAAACAAAACAGAGATAAGTAAGTTTGAAGCAGGCAAACTTATTATGTTTGATGGTAAGAATCCGCATATTGGAAAAGCACCACAAAGAGCCTGTGGAGAATTGCGTTGCATACTGGCAGTGCAAGCAATTAGACAGGATGCATGGCAAAAACATATTGACAAAATGCGTAGCAAATCATAAAATATACTTAGACGTCAAAGGATCGTCCGTCTTTAAACATTCCGACCTATAACATAGGAGAAGGAATATGCCTTATTACAGTACAAAAACATATGGACACAACATTGGACTTAGTGCAGTGTTTCGTCAACCCAATGCAGATCATAGTCATTGTCATTTGCTACATGGCTATAGTTTAGCATTTAAGTTTACATTTGGATGCAGTGATCTGGACAACAAAAACTGGGCAGTAGACTTTGGTGGACTAAAGCCTCTAAAGCAATGGCTTGAAGATACATTTGATCACAAAACAGTTATTGACAGTGAAGATCCTCACATGGAGGACTTTTATCATTTGGAAAAACTTGGATTATGTGAGGTTGTACTACTTGATGGAGTAGGTGCAGAGAAGTTTGCAGAACATGCATGGGCATATGCAGATGAACTCGTACGACGTGCGACCAACGATCGTTGCTGGTGTGAGAGCGCAGAATGCAGTGAGCATGGCGCAAACAGTGCAATTTATACACCATGGAGTGTACAAAAGACAAGGTTTAGTGATGAAACTGAGGTATAGTGAAGCGTTTTACAGCGTACAAGGCGAAGGCAAGTTTGTAGGAGTACCCAGTGTGTTCCTACGCACATTTGGTTGTAACTTTCGTTGCATGAACTTTGGCTTGGCTAGAGGCACACCAATGCGCAGTGAACAAGGAAAACACAATGCAGAAGTCAAAGCACTGCTGGATAGTGACATAGTAAATACAGTAGAAAAGTTTACCGACTTACCTATTATTCACACAGGTTGTGATACATATGCAAGCATCTATCCAGAGTTTAAAAAGTTTATGATGGACAGAACTGTAGATGAGGTTGTAGAACATTTACTAAGTCTAACACCCGAAGGTAGTTGGACTTTGGAGAACGGACAAGACGTACATCTCATATTTACAGGTGGTGAACCGTTGTTAGGATGGCAAAAATTCTATACAGAATTATTAGAACATCCGCGTATGAAGGATTTAAAAAATGTCACATTTGAAACAAATGCTACTCAATCCCTTAGACAAGAGTTTAGAGACTATCTCGACAATCAAAACAGATTTGAGGTCACTTGGAGTTGTTCCCCAAAACTTAGTGTTAGTGGAGAATCTCAGACTGACGCTATTAAGCCTGGGACTGTTGCCGATTACGCTGGCGTTAATAACAGTGAACTCTATCTCAAGTTTGTTGTCGCTGATAGTGTGGATGTGGATGAAGTTAGCGTGGCTGTTCAAGCATACCGTGATGCAGGCGTTGAGTGTCCAGTATATCTCATGCCGCTTGGCGGACGTTCGGAAGAGTATAGTCTCAATGTCCAAGACGTTGCTAACCTCTGTATGGAGCGAGGTTGGCGCTTCACGCCAAGACTACACATCAGTCTCTTCGGAAATGCTTGGGGAACCTAGAAAAAGAGATCGCAGATCAGAACAACTAGAACGTGCAATGAAACATCCAGTTGATCCAGATAAACTAAGAAAAGCAGGAATGTAATGTTTGATAAAATTAAAAAAGCAGTGCTGGGCAATCCAAAGCCTGCAACAGCAAAAACAAAAACAACAAAGCCTAAAAAGTCTGAGAAAGACCTTGCTACAGAAGCAGGCGAACCATGGGTAAGTGTGCTTGGTATGGAACTTGTAGAAGGTAACCTAGATCAAGGCGCATTTGAACTGGATTGGAACGATATTTTTGTTGCTAAACTAATCCGTAGTGGTTATCAAGGTAAGACAGATAATGATATTGTAGATAACTGGTTCCAGGATGTATGCCGTAATATTGTTTTAGAAAGTTATGAAAAAGATCAAGCACAGTATAACGTTGAACATATAGACGAACATAGACGAGGATATAAGTGATATATGTAAATGGTGATAGTCACACTGCAGGTGCAGAACTAGTAAAGGACTATTGTTTTGCAGAAGATGATCCACTATATAAGGCAGATGGCAGAAGTCCACACCCACAAGCAGTACCACTTACATTTGCATATCAACTAGCACAAGCACTGGAACTACCTTTGTACTTGGATGCAGAAAGTGCTAGTAGTAATGATAGAATACTACGAACAACAGAAAAATATCTCTCAGATAATACGCCCGATCTTGTAGTAATAGGATGGACAACTTGGGAACGAGAAGAATGGAACATCAACGGCGAATACTATCAACTTACCGCAAGTGGTACAGATTCTGTGCCACAAAATACTGTAGAGGCATACAAACAATGGGTAGTCGCACAAGATCAACAAGAACTTCGCAGGAAGAGAACACTGTGGATAAAAAAGATAAATGACTTCGCAAAACAACTAGAAGAAAAAAATATTCCTTATTTGTTTTTTACTACAGAAGAATACTCACAGTATCTAACAAGAGCTGGTTACAAAACAGTAAACAATGGTTACCATTTTGGAAAAGATGCACATGTTTGTTGGTTTAAATATCTACTTGACATATACCACAAACGGTATTATACTGTATAAAGTTAAACAATCTACAGGAACTAACCGATGGCAACATACCTACTAGTAGATACTATGAACACTTTTTTCCGTGCTAGACATGTAGTTCGAGGCGATGCTGAGACTAAAATTGGCATGGCTATCCATATCACTCTCAACGCTATTAACAAGTGTTATCGCAAGTTTAATGCGGATCATGTGTTGTTTGCACTTGAAGGACGCAGTTGGCGCAAAGACTTCTACACTCCATACAAGAAGAATAGAAGCGACAAGCGAGCAGCACAGAGCCCTAGTGAGCAAGAAGAGGACGCACTGTTCTTTGAAGCATATGATGACTTTACTAAGTTTGTAAGCGAGCGCACAAACTGTAGCGTAATGCGTTGCGAGATTGCAGAAGCAGATGATATTATTGCACGTTTTATTGCACTGCATCCTGAGGACACGCACATTATTGTAAGCAGTGACACAGACTTTGTACAACTAATAAGTCCTAGTGTGCATCAATATAACGGCATTACAAATGAACTTATTAAACTAACTGGTGTTGTTACAGATGAAGATAAGCCTGTAATAGATAAAAAGACAGGCGAGCAAAAAGTTCCTGCAGAACCTGCATATCAACTGTTTAAGAAATGTATGCGTGGTGATGCTACTGATAATGTGTTTAGTGCATATCCTGGTGTGCGTGAAAAAGGCAGTAGTAAAAAAGTTGGATTAATGGAAGCATATGCTGACAAAGATACTAAAGGCTTTGCGTGGAATAACCTTATGCTACAGCGTTGGACAGATCACAATGGTGCTGAACATCGCGTACTTGATGACTATGAACGCAACGTAACACTTGTTGATCTTACTGCACAACCTGTAGAGATACGAGACTATGTAGATGATGTTATTCGCGAACATAGCGTAGCAAAGAACAAACCTATGGTAGGCGCACACTTTATGAAGTTCTGTGGCAAGTGGGATATGCAGCGTATTGCAGATAATGCGCAACAGTTTGCAGTATGGTTGCAGGCAAACTATGTGGAGGAACAAAATGGAATTCGTGGCTAAACCAGTACTAGAAGATAAGTTTTGGATACTAGAAGATAATGGACAAAAAGTAGGCACTATTCGTAGCAATGAAAATGGTGTGACACTTACTGTTGGCAAAGAAAATCATAGTTTTAAACAAATAGATGAACTAAAGAAAAAGATAAAAGTAAGTTTTGCAGGTAAAGAACTTGTAAACAAAGAAAAACAACAATTTGAAGTGCATGGATATGATTGTAAAACACAGCCATATAATGCAATCTTTGATCTAAAGCGTAAACTACCATTGTACACAAAAACAGAAGCAAGTCAAAGTTTCTTTTGCGCAGGATATTATGTTGTGCATTGGGAAGATGGTAGTCATAGTCCAAGTTATTGCCCAAAACTTATTACACTAAGTAGGTATGAGTTTGATGGTCCATTTAAGAATAAAATGGAAATGCAAGAAACACTGAGACGAGCAAATGGCTAGACCAAAGTTTCCAAATTTAGATAAACTAGCACATGGTTGTATTAATCTACGCAAAGACAGTTTGCCTGTAAATGCACAGGATGCTCGTGGCATTGCTAACGATTATACACGATTATTAGAATACCTTACTGAACTACAGGATCTAGTAATAGAACTGCAAAAAGAACAAAATACAGTAGTTCAAGTAGAACTGGACGGGGATACTTTTTAATAAACTGCGCATATTTCTGGATAAATAATAGTAGCATATTATAAGTGAGACCAGAAGATGAGTAGACCTAAGCCTACCGTGCTCTTAGAAAAAGTTGAGAAAGAAACATACAAAGCAGAACAAGTGTTAGCAAGTGAAGGCATTTGGGCTGTATACTATGACAAAAAAGCAATCAACTTAAAAACATTCAATATGTTAATTAGTTATCCAGGGCCTAAATACAAAAAGGTTTCCTTTAGCAATCCTGGACATGCTATCAACTTAGCAAAAAAACTCAATAAACAATTTAACACAGATCTTTTTACAGTTGTTGTACTAGACAAAGGTAAGCAGATTTATCCATGAAATGCGCACTAAGGATCAATACACGCAAGCATTTATAGATAACGATCCACGAGAGTTTCACCTACGTCCAACATTTAATATAGCATATCAAAACTGGTGGCAAAACGCAAGACGTGATGGCGGCATGAGACTAACTCAACGCGGATGTTTGCACTGTATAGATAGACTGCAACTAGAGTATTTTGAGATAAGCATAGAAGAGGTTGACCCTAGTGGACGCTTTCTTTTAGATCTTGACAGATTTATCAAAACACCTTATTATATAAGAGACATAAAAAAACGTACTCGAAGTATTATATTATTTGATAAAAAAACACACTTTGCACTAACTATGTACAACGGTGATTTTCAGAAGTTTATAAATGCACACAAAGTTTAGACATTGGGGAACAAGAGAACTTGAGGACACGCATTGGCGTTGGATCGTCACTGCTGAAGTGAACAGCGACACACCTAAAGAAAAACGTTTGTTTCTTGCATGGATGAAAGATAACTTCGGAGAGCCAGGTAATCGCTGGAGCATACGATGGAGTATGCTAGGTGTAGATATACGTTTTAGCCAGCCAAAAGACTACTTTAAATTTACAATGTTTCACAGTATTGAACCTGAAAATATAGACTAAAAAAGGTTGACATATCTCTAAGACGTGCTATGTTTAATAGTAAGTTGTTTTTAAGGAGTGAGATATGTTTAAGTTTGTAATTACAGCAAAAATGCAAAATGGTGATGCCTGGGAAACTACACGGCATACTAAACGTGGGTTGGACAGTGTTATCCAAGATATCCTTAAAGACGATGCTGTTGTTAGTTTCAATGTTGAAGAGGTTCGCATATAATGGAAAAAGGCAACGTAGTTTGGCTTGAGGGAAGATCTCGCCACGGTAAAAATCGCATAGACATACACGGCAACCCATGGACTATTAATGCAAAAGGCAAGTTCAATGGCAATGATGCAGTGCGTATGCGTAGTGAGAATGAAACATTTAACATAGGTCGAGGTCGTAAAATGCACGACGAACGTTGGGTATTTTTAAAAGATGATCCTAACTTTTGGGTTAAATGTGATGCAGACGCTATAGAGCGTATCTGCGATGCTAACATTCCAACAGATTGGTTAACACGATAATGTATTATCTAGCAGTTGAAATTGAAAATGGCGAACTCTTAGTATGGGAACATCTTGATAGTAAGAGTATGATAGACCTGCGTAATCTATATGTGCATCTCGGTGCAGAGAATGTTCGCAGTGGCAAAATGCCAAAAAAGGTTGACACATCTGTATAAGATGTTATGTTTAATAGTAAGTTTTTTTTGAGGAGACAAAAATGTCAGCAGTTGATGTAAGAACCGTTACTGTAAAAGAAGCAGTTACTAGACTAATTCGTGCGCTTAAAAAAGATCGTCCACTTTTCCTCTGGGGTCCTCCAGGTGTTGGTAAGTCTGAGATGTGTCAACATGTTGTTGATAGTGGTGAACTTGGTAAAGCAAAACTAATAGACATTCGTGCTAGTTTGCTAGATCCTACTGATGTGCGAGGCTTTCCTGCACCAGACCTAGCAAATAACAGAATGGTTTGGTTACCTCCTGTGGACTTTCCTACGGAAGAAGAAGCGGCAAAGTATGACACTATTGTTATGCTGTTTGACGAACTTAACAGTGGCGCACAGAGTGTGCAAGCCGCGCTGTACCAGTTGATACTTAACAAAAAGGTTGGTCAGTATGAACTTCCTAAAAACGTTAAGATTGTAGCGGCTGGTAACCGTGAGAGCGATAAGGGTGTTACTTATAGAATGCCTACTCCGCTTGCTAACCGTTTTGTACACTTGGAGATCCGTGCAGACTTTGATGCTTGGTTGGATTGGGCAGTGCTTAACAAGATCCATGAGGATGTAGTTGGCTACATTTCCTTTGCTAAAGCAGACTTGTTTGACTTTGATCCTCGTGCAAGTGGACATGCTTTTGCTACTCCTCGTTCGTGGACTTTTGTTAGCCAGTTTTGCGAAGATGAAGATATTCGTGACGCAGAACTAACTGACTTGGTTGCAGGTACTGTAGGTGAAGGCATTGCTGTAAAGTTTATGAATCATCGCAAGTTTGCAAAAGATCTTCCGATTCCAAGTGATATCCTTGCTGGTAAAGTTAAGGAGTGTAAAGTAAAAGAAATCTCTGCACAGTATGCACTAACAATTGGTATGTGCTACGAACTGCAGGATAGTTTTGAGAAGATGGGCAAGGATGATGTAGATGGATGGCACAAACTTGCGGATAACTTCTTCCGCTTTATGATGGATTTCTTCCCTACGGAGATGACTGTTATGGGTTGTCGTGTTGCTATCAACCAGTACAACTTGCCTTTCCAACCAGACAAGCTCAAGCACTTTGATGAGTTTTATGATCGCTTTGGCAAATACGTTGCCGCAAGTAATGAGGACTAATCCATGTACTTGAAAAAACAAACATTACAAGACGACTTTGGCATATGGTGGGATATGCCAAAGTATCGCAATAGAGACTTTGAAGCAAAACAATATGCTTCGAATATGGTTACCAAAGTCAATGTGGGCAAGTATGGCTGGCCCGGACCTGAAAAAGATGTAAAGTATTGGGTTGAATTAGACAATGGTAAAGTAGTTGGCTTCCGACATGGTATGAGTAAAGGTGGTCAACGTAGAGCAAAGTATGCGGAGTTTCCTGTATATAACAAATAAAAGCAACCCTCTATGGTCCGGAGTGACCGCTACGGAGAAAAAAATGAATACACATGCACAAAAGATTAACTCGCTTTATGAAGTTGCAACCAGCAACTTTGTTACACTGCAAGAACGCCTAGAGAAGGCACTTGCAAAAGCACCATTTTTCAAATCACAACTTGAAGCAGTAGTAGACGAATTCCGTCGGCGTAACTGCATGCCACCATGTGAACGTGGCTGGACAAAGTTTTCAGACATTAACTTATGCTCTGCAATTCAAGTTCCTTTTAATAAAATCCAAATTGATGAAACTATGCAACGTGAAGTTAACATGCGGCATATCCTCAAGATCCTTTCATACTTTTCAGAGTCAATGGTCATGGCTATTCAAGTGTATGAAGATCCAGATAATCCAGACAACTATATTGCATGGGACGGGCAACATACGTCAATTGCACTGCACATTATCCTTACTAAAGTTTTTGGTGAACGTGCCGCTACTGCAATGGTTCCTGTTGTTGTTTACAGTTCAAAGCAGAAGTTAGAGATTCGCAGAAACTTTATTTTGCTGAACGGCGATGCAAAGGAAACACTGGACTTTATTGATACTTACAAGCAGATGGTATACGGTGTAAAAGTTGATGGTGCTGACTATCCAGAATGGCTAGACACTGCACTAAAGAACGACTATCTTGCAGAAGCAGGTTTGTTTGCTACACATGCTAAGTTCGGCGATGAAGACGAAGCCGGTGCATTTACATTGCTCGCCGATACGCTTATGTCAAAGAGCCTTAAGACTCGTAAAGATCCAGAAGTGACACGCATGTTTGCACAGTATTGGGCATATCTAAATGAGGCTCGTCCAGTTCGTGCTAAGGAAGCAAGGCAGTTGTATGAATACTTTAACCTGTGTTTTGAGCAAGGCATTACAGTAGACAACGATTACTTGCTTAAAATGGTAGCCTTTACTAAAGAGTTTTTCGAATCAAACTTTGGTGAAGATGGTGTATTCTGGGACAAAGTAAAGATGGCTTATACACGTTGGTATGCACAGGCTAATGCAGAGAGCTATGCAGAGTTTGGTTTGAAAGGCTTTACTACAGAGATGCGCACAGGTATTCCATTCCTAGTTGCACAGATGAAGAAGTCAACAGACTTAGCAACTCCTAAGTACACTCCAAACAACGGCTTTACTGTTGTAGCAGAGGACTTGTGGTCATAATGGCAACGTTACGAGATCCAAGCAAGGATAAACTAAAGAGCAGTGCGGTGTTGAAAGAGCAGTACCGCACTGCTCCAACCTGCATGTTAGAGGATTGCAATAATCCAATTAGCATGTATGATGGTCCTGGCAGTAACATACTGTGCAGAGAGCACCAACTAGAATGTGTAGAGTATGGTGGAATGGGCAAGCCAAGTCGTCCACATACATTCTATCGTGGATGGGAGTGCAATACATGCGGATATGATCCACGTGAAGATGCTGCAATTATGGAGATCGAAGATCCATATCATCAATTGCGTGTTGCTCGTGGCGTCATGCATGGTGACCATATACACCTTAAAAGCAAAGGCGGCAAGGATACTGCAGAGAATATCAACACACTATGCTGTCGTTGTCATATGATCAAAACCTATAAAGAACAGGATTACCTGGGCAATAAAGGTTGACATAACTTTTAAACGTGCTATGTTTAATAATAAGTTGTTTTTTAAGGAGATGGAAATGGCTACTACAGATTATGAAATTGAGGCACATCGTAATCTTGCACTATATGCATACGATCTAAAAGAAAAATACGAAATGACTTATGGTAATTCACGTGAAAATTTTATGCAATTATACGATCTAGGCGAAATTACTCTCAGCACAGTATTTGAAAATTTATTTGTGCAAGTTTCAAAAGCATTAGGTTTTGATGTAGATAAAGTGTCAGAAGATTGTAGAGACTTTTCAAACAACGGCGATATGAAAATTGGCATACTAAAAAAAGATGGCTATAAACGCAGATATGTAATTAAGAGTGTTGCTAATAAAATTGGAACTATCTATTTTGTTGGGTGGAATTGGATGACCAATAAACCAGAGTTTCATGCAATTCCAAAGCGTATATATGGTTCGCCTATCCAAGGCATTAAAATTATGCGTTGTCCTGTAACAGGTATTCCAACAGGAGGCAAATACAATTACTTTCGCCAAGATTCTTTTGAACAGTTAGTTAGTTCCACATAAAAAAGAGTTGACATAATCCTATACTGTGTTATATTAATATAGTAAACAAAGGAGACGAGTATGCCGAAAAGTACTGAAAATACTAAACACATCGATCTTCCAGTTGGTTTTGAAACTGTACCTGAAGAAGATTTTGAAGCACGAGAAGCACTAACTACTGCTCGTGTTAAGATGTTGCTTAAGACTAGTTGGTTTGGTACAATGGCTACTCGTTTGCCGCTTGTTAATGCTGATGCGTGGTTAGCAACAGCCGCTACAGATGGCAAGTATTTTTACTACAATTCAAAGTTTATTCTTATGCTAAAGCCAGGAGAACTTATCTTCTTGTTTGGGCATGAAGTACTGCATAATGTATACGAGCATTTAGGTCGTAGCAAGCAGAACAAACACAATCCTATGCTTAGTAATATTGCCGCAGACTATTGCGTAAACAGAGACTTGAAAGACAATCGTATTGGTACTTTTATTACTACTGTGCCTGCGCTGTATGATCGCAAGTATGATGGCATGAGCATGGAAGAAGTATATGACTTGCTCTATGAGAACGCTGACAAGATTGACATTGAACAACTTGTAGATCAACTGTTAGATGAACACTTGGATGGTGAGGATGACGGTGAAGGTGGCGGAGGTCAGCCAGAAGAAGATGAAAATGGTAACCTTGTAAGTAAGAGCAAGCCTAAGTACACTAAAGAACAAAAGCAAGAAATCAGAGACAATATTAAGGAAAGCCTACTACAAAGTGCCGCTGGTGCAAGTGCTGGCGAGATGCCTGCAGGTGTTAAACGTATTATTAAGGATCTTACAGAGCCTAAGATGCCATGGCAAGAACTGCTTAACATGAGCATCCAAAGTACACTTAAAGGTGACTATTCGTTTATGGCTCGTAGCAAAAAAGGCTACTTCAGTGATGTTGCACTGCCTGGACAAACTCCAGAAGAAACTATTGACATTGCACTTGCACTGGATATGAGTGGTAGTATCAGCGACGCAATGGGCAAGGAAATGCTCAGTGAAGTGCGCGGTATTATGGAACAGTTCCAGGACTTTAAAATTAAAGTATGGTGCTTTGATACACAGTGCTACAACTACTGCGAGTTTACTCCGCAGAACATTGACGAGTTTGACGACTACGCTATTACTGGCGGTGGCGGCACAGACTTTGATGCTAACTGGACGTTTATGAAAGAGAATGATATACATCCAGAACGCTTTATTATGTTTACTGATGGTTACCCTTGGAACAGTTGGGGCGATCCAGACTACTGTGATACAGTGTTTATTATACATGGTAGCGAAGATATTGTGCCACCATTTGGTAACCACGCCTACTACAACGAGGCTAAATAGGTATATGAGGTACTATATATTATTATTGGCGTTAGCACTTGTAGGCGGGTTTGTCAGTGGCAAAAGTGTATTTGCACAAGAAGAAGATTGGGTTTCAAAACCTGTAGTGTGCGGAACTATACAACGAATTACAGAAATTGCTGAAACCAAAGGACTAGAACTAATTTATGCTGGCAGAGGATTTGCTAATAGTGCAAACTTTGAAGAACCTATGAGTGTTTTTGTATTCCTTGGAATAAATCCAAAGACAAAAGAATGGGCACTTACTGAAGTCAGTAACGATAACGAAGGCTGCATCATTGGATATGGCACTGGATTTACAATTGACGAAGACACTATGAAAAAACTTGTCAAGCCAACTACATAAAATAAATAATAATAGCATATAATTATTATTGACACAAAGACATATTTCACATACAATACTACTAATGATATCAAAGACACAAGGAGATTCGAATGTCTGAAGAAGAAAATTTGTCAGCGGAAACTGCAGAATCCGCGGCAGAAGAAGAAATGGTACAAGCACCTCAGTTAGGTGTGCAAGATTTAAAACTTGCAGCAAATATTATCGAAGTTGTAAGCAATCGTGGTGCTATTAAAGCAAATGAAATGGCGGCTGTTGGCAATCTATATAATAAACTTATGGAGTTTTTAATTGCAAATGGTGCAGTTGAAATGCCACAAGAAACAGCACAAGATGCTGAACAAGGAGAAGTATCATGATGAAACATGTAGGCAGAATGGGCGACAAAAAAGTCGCAGTAGTATTTCGTGAAGTGCCAGATGAAGAACATATGGCATTGGTAGTGTATCCAGATCAATTACAGCAAAACTTGCATGATGATCTTATGAATGCTATCCAAAGCACAAAAGGTCAAGAAGCAAAACACCTTGGCGAAGCACTGCATGGCATGACAGGCACTAATGGAGAAACTATTCTTAACACTATTCACAGAGAACGGTTTATGAAAAAAGTGCGTACACAGGATATTATTATGATCCCGCAGCCAAATAACCCAGGTGTTCGTTTGGATGAGCTTAATGAAATTATCCGTGGCATGGAAACTGGCAGTGACGCAGCAGCAAAAATGGCTAAAGTTGATGCAGAAGCAGGACTTGCTGATCCACAAAAAACAACAGCAGGCAATGCTGCAGCCGCACAAGTAGGTGGTGCAGGTGCATTAACTGATGAAGCCATTGCAGCAAATCTTGTATCACAAGCAGAGCAGATGCGAGCACAAATGAAGGGCTTAGAAACAGAAGTTAATAGGTTGATGGAAGAAGCACAAAGTCTTAATCCAGCACTAAAGCCTAAAAAAGCAAAACGTGGTCGTCCAGCAAAGGCAACAGCATAACATGAAAGTACAACTAGTAAGTTATAGCAAACCCGCTCCAGGGTTTGAAGCAGAAGGTGTGGATAACGTACAAGAACTTATCGCATTTTGTGCTAGAGTAAGTAACCCTAGCGCACAAATTAATACTGAAACAAGTGAAAAACTTATTAGGTACTTGGTAAAACATCAGCATTGGTCACCATTAGAAATGGTCAGTGCTTGTCTTGAAATTGAAACTACTCGTGACATTGCACATCAAATTGTGCGTCACCGTAGTTTTAGTTTTCAGGAGTTTAGTCAGCGTTATGCTAATCCTGTTGAAGATATGCAGTTTGTATGCAGAGAAGCAAGACTGCAAGACACAAAAAATAGACAGAATAGTATTGATCTTGAAGATGACGAAGAGTCAAAAAAACTAGAACAACAATGGCGAGCAAAGCAAGATGCAGTTATTGTAGCAGCGGATAAAGCATATCGCTGGGCTATAAGCAATAACATTGCTAAAGAACAAGCTCGTGTAGTTTTACCAGAAGGATTAACAAAAACTCGCTTATACATGAACGGTACACTACGCAGTTGGGTTCATTACATTGAACTGCGTAGCGCAAATGGCACACAGAAAGAGCACATGGATATCGCAAAAGAATGTGCTAAAGTAATCGCAGAAATCTTTCCACTAGCAAACACTCTATAGGAGTACAACATGGGCGCGAAGCATCCTCAAGAAACTATCCAGCAACTTGGTGCGGATAAAATTTATTTCATATTAGCAGCACGGCATTTAATTAGACAAGGTCTTGCTAAATCACCAGGCGATGCAATTCGTTATATGGAAACACATAACAGTAACGTAGATGATATTATTGAACAACTAGTAGTAAGCAAGCAATTAAAAATTGCTGTAGAAGAATCAGAAACAGTAGATGAATAAAAGAGTATTACTTATTGGCGGAGCGGGATTTATTGGATCCCGCTTTTGTCAGTTAAGTGCCTATAACTGTGAAGTTGTAGATAAAACTACTGGTCAGAATATTTTAATACGATCTGTGTTACCTCAAGGATATTATGATACTGTAATATTTTTGAGTGCTGAACCTAATGTTCAAGCAGTTGTAAAAAATCCTATGCTTGCGTATAGCACAATGACACATGGCTTACAAATGTGTTTAGAACAGTATCACCAAAGTCACTTTGTTTACATAAGTAGCAGTATGGTCTACGGTGACTGGACTCGAGAAGAAATGCGAGAACAAGATGTTTGCAGTCCAACAAACATATATGGACAACTTAAATTGCTTGGCGAAGGCATTGTAAAACAGTTTCACAACAATTGGACTATTGTACGCCCAAGTGCTGTGTATGGTCCATTTGACAAGCCTAATAGAGTTGTAAACTTGTTTATTAACAAAATACGCAACAACGAACAGATTACACTACAGGGTGCAGATAACTTGTTTGACTTTACATATGTAGACGATATTGTGCATGGGCTAGAACGTGTAGTTGCAACACAGCCAACAGGCGAGACATATAATATTACTCGAGGATATGCTTGGACACTACAAGCAATGACAGATATACTGTACAAGAGAATAGGTAAACACACAAACTACATCACCCAACCAAAGCCAAAAAATTATCCGCGGCGTGGTAGTTTGGACATTACAAAAGCAAATCAAGACTTGGCATATTTTCCTAAATTTAATTTACACAGGGGATTAGATGATACGATTAACAAATCTTGATCGCTTGGCAAATGATCTAACACCTTTTCTTGTACAGGCACAGGCTAGAGTGCTTACTAGTGGACAAGTAATGCTAGGCAAGTTTACACAAGAACTAGAACTAGAATTAGCAGAACGTGCAAATGCACAATACTGTAGCATTGTTGGCAGTGGAAGTGATGCACTTATGTACGGTCTTCGTGCCACAGGAAAAATAGCAACCACTATTCCAGCACAAACCTTTAAGGCTACTAAAAATAGTTGCAGACGTGCAGACATGGACATAGTATTTGCAGATGTTAGAACAAATGGTTGCATTGAATTTGACAATGTTCGCACGGACAGCGTAGTCTGGGTTGGCTTGTTTGGCAACGATAGTGTACTGCCTGAGGGCGTTAGTGTTTATGAAGATGGTGCTCAACACTTTGGCTTGCCGCTAAAAGGCGAATTTGCTAGTTATAGTTTTGATCCTACAAAAACTTTGCCTAACTTTGGCAACGGCGGTGCAGTTGTAAGCAATGACAGTGATATTATTCAGCGTGTAAAACAGTTACGCAGGCACGGTCAAGTTGATATTCACACAGGCGGAAACAGCATCATGAGCGAACGTGATTGTGCTGAACTACTAGTTAAACTTGAATTTTTTGATGATTGGACAAGTCGTCGCAAAGAACTTGCAGAATATTACACCGAAGAACTTGAGGACTATGTTGATTGTGTGACTGATCCAACTGGCATGGTAAGTAAATTTGTAATAGCAACTGATAAGAAAAGTTGTCTTAAAACGCATTTAATATTAAAAAATATACAGTGCAAGGATGTATACGAAGAGCCGCTTGCAAATTTACCGCAAGCAACACTTAATTGCAAGCGATTTTTAAGTATTCCTTGCGATAGTTATACTACTTGGGACGAAGCA
>Ga0209232_1000554_pt1 | contig 22620 bp, 14 predicted proteins | sample ETNvirenome_2_60_FD_184066 | JGI IMG/M metagenome (GOLD analysis project Ga0209232, IMG submission 184066) | Marine viral communities from the Pacific Ocean - ETNP_2_60 (SPAdes) (version 2) | ecosystem: Environmental > Aquatic > Marine > Oceanic | place: Pacific Ocean | collected 2013-06-22
CATCTTCGAGGGTGTAAGCCCCCAATTAAGCCAATTCAATGACCTTGCTACTAGAGAAACCAGTCCATTTTGAGAAAGCGTCTGCCTGTGTATGTATACCCCCTTAGAGATATATCTTCGTTTTTGGTGTTGGTTGTCGGTCTTTGGACATTCTCAACCATATATTAACTTACATTTAATATATTTTCTACCAGTCCATAAAATCACGTTGCCGTCTCTCAGTCTGGGACAATATCCCAATTTGATAATTACTCCCGTTCGCTATGTCAAAAAACTTTTCTGCTCCACTCCGTCCCACTCTGTGCCGTTCCGTCTGCCGTTGCAATATATTAGTAATAGTGATAGCATATATACAAGCTTTTTTTAAAATAAATGAAAATAAATTTTGCTAATAATAGGCACGCACACACACGCACACGCGTACAAGGCTCTCCTACGCACGCACGCACACGCACGCGTAACGCGAACTCAACGAAAAGCTCGAACGCGAACGGAGCAAGAGGGGGGTGGCTTCTATATATAGTACCATCCACAGATTTTTTAGCTAATTTTCAAAACAGAGTATGAGGGAGGCGGGGGAGCTATTGGGCTATACGGATGTTGGGGTTCGCTCCCCCTTGGGACAAAGCTTAATTTTATTAGGTATACATCTTTTTAGGTATACTTGGTTAACTGATACTTGGTGAGTTTTCGATGGTTTAGATAGAGACTACCCTACCCCTATAATAAGAATAAGGTTCGTCTCTAATCTGATACCTGGAGCCGTTTCCTGATAAGATACAATCCTCAAGTATAGTTGGAATTGCGGATAGTTTTATTTATAATCTATACATTACAAGGCAACCTTTACTATCTTCGACATGGTTTCTCACTGTGCCTTAAACCCCTTTTAGTAGTGAGTTTTAAATCTAAGTGCTAAAAGTATCAAACCAACCCACTTAGATGTCAAGCATCTTAATTTATAACCTTTTCTTTTAAAGTTCCAAATTTTTTTTTATATTATATTGTGGAAGTTAAATGTAGAAATATAGTATTTGACGTCTTTACAGAAGAAGAAGCCACAATTTTGGGGATAAAATACAAAAAAAACTGGCGTAACGCTGATAAAGGCGATTGGATACTCACATCGGACAATAAAGTCCTACAGGTCCTTAAAAAACGACAAGAAAATAAGAAAGATAGAAAGAAACCTGTTGTTTATATAAGAACTGGGTATGGTGAAGTTCCTACTTACAAGTCTAATATATACGCGTATAAGTATAATGACTATTGGGAAAAAGACTGGAACTATGATTTAGTGCGAGATGTCAAGCCTACTGTAATGCAAACCGAGTTTGTACGCAAACTTGTTAAGTATGGAGAACTTGATGGGGTTGGAGAGTTTACACAAGACAGCATTGTAAAAGCATACCAATCTATTTATAGTGACAATAACCCTACAATGGCACTTAAGCGTGGTAGGGCAGTATTAAAGAAAAAAAGCGTAAGGAATCTTATGAGTGAACTAATGAAAGATAAATTTGACAACATAGGTGTTGATGATGATTATATTGCAGATACCTACAAAGAATTTATAGAAAACACAAAAATGCCACCGAATGTTAGATTAAATGCATTAAATAGAGTAAGTACGCTTAGAGGACATGACGATAAAAAAATAGAACAAATAGAAGGTTCTACGTTAATTGCTATGTCTGATGGAGATAAAAAGCTACTTGCAGAAGTAAGAAAGACATTATCAGATGATGAGTTAGATAAATTTATGCAGAAAGGAGAATTTGATGGCATCACTGTTCGCAAAACTACCAGCAATCAGAGAAGTGGAAGTAAATCTTGACGTGTTAGAGGGTATTTTACACGTAGGAGATAAAAGTTATGAGCTTGAAGGTGATGTTCGTGACGTTATGGACGCTATGCTTGCAGAAGTAACATTTTTAGAAAACGTAATAGAACAAATACAAGGACCTATAGACCGAGAAAAAGTATGATAAACTACGATTTAAGTCCTGAAGAAAAAAAAGATATAGTAAAACGGATGTATCTTGATGTATTTTTCTTTGCTAAAGTTATATTAGGCGACAAAAACTACCCAATGCACTACCATGTACGTAGTAAAAGCCCTGCATTTCACAGAGAAGTTATAAATAACTTACTACATTTAAAAGAAGGGCAGAAAATGGCGATAGTTGCGCCTAGGGGACATGCAAAATCAACGCTTGTTTCGTTAATATACCCATTACATCGAATATTGTTTGCTGAAGAGCGATTTATATTATTAATATCAGAATCTGAAATGCAGTCTAAGTATTTGTTAGAAACAATAGGCGACGAAATAGAGTATAACGAAAAATTACAATTTTTCTTTGGTAAACGTATGGGCGACGTTTGGGGTAAAGAAGAAAAAGAAATTATAACAGAATTTAATCCAGATGGAAGTCCAGCAGCCTCTTGCAAATTAATGGTTAGAGGTACTGGTCAAAAAGTTAGGGGTCTTAAGTATGGTGCTTATAGACCTACATTAACAATAATAGATGATGGTGAAGGTGACGGAAACGCACAAACTCCAATGGCACGAGAAAAATTTAGACGGTGGATAGATACGTCAGTAGTACCTGGTTCCGATGACGGTAAAATAGTTTTTGTTGGTACAATTGTAGATGAAGATGCATATTTAAACACTGTAGCTGGCTCACGAGCCTTTAATGCCCATGGAGAAAAAAAAATAAAAGGGTGGAAGTCATTATTTTACCAATCAATTTTACAAGATACAGAAGCACATGAGTTTTTAGCTTCTGGAAAGGAAATTAAAGATGAAAATAACGAACCTAAAGTTCTTTGGGAAGACAGGCGTCCTTACAGCTGGCTATTGGAGCGGCGTGAGGAAGCGCAAGCAAAGGGAGATGTTGGATACTTTTTCCAAGAGTATCAAAATGTCCCAATGGATGACTCTTTTCGTGTCTTTAAGCGCGATGATGTGCAGTATTACGATGGTTATTATTCTCGTGATGGTGAGATTGACACTTTGGTTATTAGGGACGGTGAGTCGTCTCGCAGAGTTCCCGTTAATATTTTTATGGGAGTTGACCCTGCGTCTTCTGAAAACATTAAAGCGAACTATACAGTAATAATGATAGTGGCAGTTGATGCCGATTTCAATATTTATATAGTTGACTACTTTAGAGGCCAAGTATCTCCAATGGATGGAGCAGATAAACTATTTGAACTAGCAGATATGTATAGACCCAAAGGTATTAACATTGAGGAAACAGGACATGTTATGTTAGCTGACTATGTTCAAAAGGTATCTAAAAAAACTGGAAGATACTTAAACATATCTCCAAAGAAAGCAATACAAAAAAAGTTTTACAGAATCAAATCAATGCAACCAATGTTTGCATCTAAGTCTGTATTTTTAAAAAATGACCAAACAGAGCTTCTGCAGGAGCTTTTAGGGTTTAAAGAACATGCATTAACTACTAAAGATACACTTGATGCGTTACGATGGGCAACTGAAGATATTTTCTCTCCGCTATTAGAATATGATGATAGCGGAGAGTATTATATTCCAGATTCTACTCCTATGTGCGACTGGGAAACAGGGGAAATAATATACAACTAAATAAAGTACTTTGAAACGTATTAAAAAAAGTATTAAAATACGAGCATAAAACTATGATAAAAATCCAAAATTTAGAAATTCCAGAACTAGAAGCCGAAGACGTCAGAAATGAGTATACTCAGTATGACCATGAAAGCGATGAATTTCGCTACCAAATGGCAGAAGATTATGATTTTTATTTAGGAAAACAATTAACCGAAGCTCAAAAAGAATATTTAATGAGCGTTGGTCAACCTCCAGAATCTAATAACAAAATAAGACCTGCAGTAGAGCAAGTCCTATCTAATATGGCATCCACAAAACCAGAATGGGATGTCGAGGGAGTAGGGTCTGACGATGGCAGGATAGCTGGTATATATAATAAAATCTTAGATGAAATATGGTATAGCTCTAAAGGAGATACTCAATTTAGGACAGCCTGTAAAGATTTTATTGTTAAAGGCCTATGTTATTTGTATGTATATCCTGACTACCAGGCAGACAATGGATTAGGGGGAATAAGATTTAAAAGAATAAAACCTGAAGCAGTATTTGTAGACCCTAATTCATCACTCCCTGACTTTTCTGATGCGTCTAGTATAATTTATACTGATTTACATACAAAAGAATCGTTAAAAGTTTTATTTCCAGATATTGCAGATAAAATTGACGATTTAAAAGAAGATTACGATACTGACGAAGAAACTAGTGGAAACTATAATAGAGATGACATATATACAAGAGGAGATGCAACTCACGACCAGCAACCTACTGTTAGAAAATTTGTGCGTTTTGCCAAGGTCAGCATTCCAAATGTTTTAGTAACAGAGCTAGTTACAGGGAAAAGTCAAATATTTGACAAAGAATCATATGAAGAATTACAAGCAGACAAGAAATATCAAGAATTAATTGACCAAGGGTCTGTAACAGAAAAAATTATTTATACAACTAAAGTAAGAGAAACGTGTGTTGTAGGAGATTTAATATATTATGATGAAATTTTACCTATAGATTCATATCCTATTATACCAGCATGTAATGAGCATACTGGAACTCCTTATCCATCAGGAGATGTAAGGCACGCTAAAAGTCCTCAAAGAATGTTAAATAGAACAGAGGCATTATTAATATCGCATACATCAGCAACTACAAATTTTAAATTAGTTGTAGAAGATGGTGCAATTGACCCTAAAGAATTACAAAAATGGAATATACCAAATGCTATTATAAGAGCAAACCCAGGTGCGCTAAGAGATGGTAAAATTAAAGAATATGCACCTCCTGCAGTATCTAGTCAATTATTTACAGAAAAATCTAGATACGAATTAGATATTGAGCAAGTATTTGGTTCTTATAAATTTTTACAAGGATACGGAGAAGGCTCACCAGGAACAGTAGGTGAAGCACAAATTATAGAAGAATCTGTATCTAAAAAACAGGGATGGAAAGTTATGCCTGTTTATGATATGCTAACAATAGCAGGAAAAATTATATCTGCATGGATACCTTTTGTTTACAACCAAGAAAGAGTTGTAAGAATAACAAGTCCAAATGGAATGATGGAAGATGTAAGGGTAAACGAAGCAGTAATGAATAAAAATGGAGAAATTGAAAGATTATATGATATAACTACTAACTTAATAGATATAAGAGTAGTTGTAGGTTCTACAAAAGCTAAATCTCCAATGGCTGACCTACAAAGAGATATACAATTAATGGGAGCTGGTATTTACGATAAAACACAAGTTATTATGAATATGAGAACAGATGACGATAAAGCGAGTCTTATTCAACGTCATGGAGAAATATCTCAATATCAGCAAACTATACAAAGTTTACAAGAGCAGGTTAAAAAACTCTCAGGTGACTTGCAGACAAGAGAACGTGAGTTGTTCCATACTAAGATGCGTGCAGAAGTATCAGAAGCTACTAAAAATGTTTCACAAGCAGTTTCTAATATAAAAGCAACAAGCAAAATAGAGGAAGAACGTCAACGTAACAAGACTCAGCAAGTAGCGAGTGATTTAGCCAATGCTGCAAATTCGGTTAACTCAGAAAAACAAGCCCCTGAACCAAAACCATCGGTAATAGGGTAACTTAAATACAAGGAGCATCGTAATGGCAGACGACCAAACACAACAAGTAGAAACTAAAAGCGAAGATAACCTTAATATGATAGACGTCTTAGACGACTTTAATCAAGGCTCTTCTGAAGAACCTCAAGCAGAGGAAGTTCAAGCTGAAGAATCTAATGTTGAAACCCAACCTGAAGAGGTAATAGAAAATACTAAAGAAAACGTACAATGGCTTATTGACAATAAGTTCAAAGATGATGAAGAAGGACGTGAAAGTCTAGCAAAATCATACAGAGAACTTCAAAGTAAATACGACAAAGATTCTAATAGGTCTAAAGAAGACCAAGAAAAATTTGATAGGCTTGAAAAGCTTGACGGATTTTTAAAAGAGAATCCAGAAGTTGTAAAAACTATGAAGGAAAAAGTAGATACAATTGCTAAAAACGAATCAGGTCCTCCTAAAAAACCAGAAGACTATGATATTTTAGATGAGTCTATAGACGATTCATCTTCAGCAAAATGGAGAGCTGAATATGATAGTTGGTTAATATCTCAAGGACAACAAGCTGCTAAAAAAGAGCTTGAGTCATATAGAGCTGAACGAGAAGCTGCAGAAAGACAAGCACAAGAAGTATTAGAATTAAAAAAGATGGGATTATCTGATAAAGAAATTCCAGATTATTATAATTTTGTAACATCTGATGCTAATCTTACTACAGAAAATTTAGTAAAAATATATCGTTACCTTAAGGTTGATGGCAATGATACTAAACCAGAAGAAAAACAACAGCCAGTTGAACCTAAGCGTACATCAGCTGCAGCAGCAACGGGGTCTACTCCGCCTGCAAAAAGTAGTGAAAAAAAGGTTGTTGAAGAATTTTGGGATGGTATTATGAAGTTCAATAGATAACAATAATACTTAAGGAAAGGAGCCAATAATGGCTAATACAACTTATGGAACAGGAACAGCGTTACAGTTTTCTGATGCTTCACAACGTCAGGTACTGGAACTCGGTTCTAAAATCCATTACTACAACCCTTCCGTTACACCCCTATTGACACTTATGGGTCGCATGTCAACAGCAGTGACTCCAGTGCCAATTTTTGAGTGGATGGAAGATGAATACATGATTCAAAAATCAATTAAAACAACAATAACAGCTGCTGATTTATCAGATACGGTTGTAACTGGAGCTAACTCACACAATACAATACTTATATTAAATAGGCAGGCTCAAGCCGAATTATTTGAAGTAGGTGGTATATATTCAGCTTCAGTTTCTGGTGGTAGTGCTGCTTTAGCATCCAATGTAACTCATTTAATCTGTATTGCAATTGGGAAAGATGTTAATCATAGTTCTCCTGCAGATAATATGGTACAATTTGTAGGTGCTCATGTGCATACTAGTTTATCAGCATATAATACTGAAGCAATTGCCGATGGAACAGATGTTATTACTGCAGATGCTGCTGGAGTATTAACATTAACATATGTTGGAACTGCTGGTGCTTTTTATGATAATGCTGTAGCAACAACATATTATGGATATCAAACTCATAGTGGAACTAATGGATTTGGTCAAGCTAACTTTGCAAATGCTGATTATTTTATGCTTGAGGGTGGTCCTGGTACATATGCTGAGGGTGCTGCAATTGGAGCAGAGACTCGTAAAAAAGTAAGACGTTTAAAGAATTGTACTCAAATCTTTAGAGAGCCTTATGCAATTACTGGTACTGCTAATGCGTCAAAGCATTATGGAGGTTCAGAATTAGCTAGATTACAAGCAAGAAAACTTGCTAAAATCAAGTCTGATATTGAATTTGCTATGCTTACTAATGGCGATATAAGTCTAGACTCAACATCAGAAAATCCTAAAAGAACAATGGCAGGATTTGGAATAGGTGGTGCTGCTGGAACTGGTGTTATTCAATCACTTGATGGTAGAGGAGATTCTAATCTTCAAGTTTCATTCGCAGGTGCTGGACTAGATGAAATGGATGCAGCCGTAGAATATATTTTCTCTGATACTATGGAAGGTTCTATGGAAAAAACAGTTCTTTGCTCTAACAAGTGGTTGAGATTTATTACAGCTCTTGGAAGACAAGGTATTGGTCCAACAGGAACTCCTGTAGCATCTAATGGAGCGTCTATTAATGTTAACTCAGGCGATTCTAATGCAACTGCTGGTTTAAGAGTTACAACATATCAAGGCCCTGTAGGAGTACTAAACTTTGTACCTCACCCAATGTTAAAAGGTGCGTATGAAGATTTTGCACTTGCTGTAGATATGGCTAATGTTGACTTAAGACCTCTTGCATCAAGAGACATGCAGCTTAGGCCAGATGTCGTTAATGATGGTAGAGATGCTAGAGTTGATGAGTGGCTAATGGAAGTTGGTATGGAAGTTCGTAACGAACAAACACACGCAATCCTAAAGCTTACTTAATAGTAATAGCTAAATAAATATAAGGGAGGATTTTTTTCCTCCCTTATATCACAAAAAGGAATTAAATTATGGCTAGTAAAATAATGAAAAAAATGGCAAAAAAAATTTCAACTAAAAAAAAGAAAATTAAAAAGAAAGCTAAAAAGAAAGTAATAAGAAAAATTAAATATTAATGAGATACCAAGAAGCATATGAATTAATACAGGTAAGTCTAGACAATACGCTAGAAGTACCTTTTCCTGTAAGTGAAAAACTTAAAGCGCAATTATTTGATAATTTAGTCAATGATATTGCTTTAAGAATTGTTAGAAAAGTTAACAAAGAAGAATTTACTGCAGGTGGTGATAATTTTGTATTTACTAATGCAGATTATAGTAAACAAATATATAAAGTAGAATTAATTAGTTCTGACTCTTCTTCCTCTAATAGTAAAAAAATAATACCATTTGTTCCAGAGTCAGCAATGATAGACAATGATGATGACAATGTATCGCATGTAGGATATTTTATCAAGAATGATACAGCTAGTGGGACAGTAGATGTAGATTCATTATTTGGTGCAAGCACAGGATGTGAAAATACATTAACAGTAGAAACAGTAGCGGCACATGGATTGTCTACAGGGGATTATGTAAGATTAACAGAAATAGTAGCAGTTAATACAGCTGGGAATCAGGCATACTATGATGAATTTGTAAGCAATAAAAGATTTGCAGTAACAGTTACAGACACAGACACGTTTACAGTTTCAGTTGATAGTACGACAGCTGCCGCAACAGCAATGGCTTCAGACAAAGTATCAGGAAAATTTACAAAAGATTCAGATAAAATTTATTTTACAAAAAATGTTTCGGGTACAGTAAAAGTATACTATTATGCATTACCTGAACCCAAAGAAAATGTAACAAGTAAAATTGATTTGCCAGACCAATTGCTCACAGCAGCAATACATCACACAATAGCAGATTTATTAAATTTATCTGGAAAACTACAATTAGGCTCAGGGCATAAAGGTGTGGCATACTCAATAGAAAAAGAATATATAAATACATCTAGGGCAAAAGAACCAATGCAAGATATTATGCCTTTACCATTACAGGATTTTATTTAGATGTCAACATTTCAAACACGAATAGAAGATTTAATACAAACTCCTAGTCAAGGTGTTGACCCTGCATTTATAACTGATTCATTAAATGATGCAATTAAAGATGTTATTAATCTAGCTCCTAAAGAAATGCTTTGGTCAGTTGGAGTAGAATCATCTGAAAAAACATCAAACGGAGAAGAAGTATCAAATACAAAAATATTAAATGTATTAAGAGAAAATGGAACAGATGGCCAATTCGTTGTATGCAAAGAAGTGCCGTTTTCATACGAAAGAAAATTACAAGATGTAAATAGTATGTTTTATCCGTCTAAAACAGAGCCAATGTTTTTTGTTAAAAGCAATAAAATACATGTATATCCAGAGCCAGGTGCGAATCCTAATGCTTATAAATATAATCATGTTGGTTACCCTACAACTGCATATAATGGAACAACAATAGGAACTTCTCATAAAATTCATACAGAAGTAACTGTAACAGATGCAGACCCAGCAGTATTTACTTGTGGAGAAACAATAACTTTCGTTAATGGTGATATTGTTACTTTGTCTAATTTTGAAACATCTACAGATTATAATGGCGTAACTACAACTGTAAATAATGTAGGAACTGATGGAACAAACAAATTTAGATTAAATGGATTATCTAGTAGCGGTGCAGGTACAGCAGGTACAGTAGAAACAGCTTCTTCAGGATTTCCAGATGACTGGGTAATTGCAGTAGTATATGGAGCAGCATTAAAAGTATGTGCAAGATTAATTTCAGATTGGGTATTTGATGAAGACCCAGAAATGGTGCAAACAACTACAGCTATATATAACAATATAAAAGAATTATACACATTACAAATACAAACAATTTTTCCTAAACTCCAAGCAGGAGGTTAACGATGCCAAAGAGAGTTTTAGATTTAAGGGACTTCTCTGGCGGTATAAATTCCAGAATAAATAAAACCGAATTAAACGATAATGAGGTTACAAAGTCAGTTGGATTAATGTACGATGTTCCTGGCATTATAAGGGGAATGGGAGAAACAACTGTATTAAAATACGATGAAACAAATGTAGTCCCTACACTTTCAAGCCAAACAAATTATACAGTAGGACCAGAAAATGGATATGGATTAGGGTTTGTATCATTTGATGCCCCATCACAAATATATGTAATTCAAACTGGAAACGATACTCTTACCGCTGCTTTAACAATTGGAAATTATTTATCTAATAGTCCAAATGACGATTGGGATACAACAACAGATTATTTTGTACTTCAAGTATTTGCTACTGACAGTGTTGATGATGATTATGGAGCTTGTCAAATATGGTGCTATATAATAAAAGTTGGTTCAGGAGACAATTCACTATTTTCTGTAGCTAAAGGGGTAGCAAGTGCAGATGTCCAGTTATATGAATCAGCTAATCCAGATGGGTCTAGTGATACTGTAAGAGCTGCTTTATGGACAGATACAGGGTTTATAAATTTATTAAACACAAATAATCATCAACTTGACGCCCCTAATGATTGGCAATTTCACAAACCTAACCCTAATTGGACGCAACCATGGACTATTACAGGAGGTGAATTAGTATTAACGACTGCTAATAACTTTGCTCCAGGATGCGCAGCATATTTAGGAACATTTGTAAGTCCTGGAATTACATCTGGGAAATTATACAGACTAACTTTAGATTTTTCTGCAAATTTAACAGGGGGAGATATAATAATATCTTTAAACGGTCAAAATACAATTATATCGCCTACTGGAACAAGTTCTATTTCAGTTGTAATAAGAGCAGGTAATGTAGAATATCCTTCTGTATTAGGAGGACTATGGCTTATAACTCCAGGGCTTGCAGGAATTACAGCTACAATAACAGATGTTACTTTAGTATTACATTCAGCTCAATATGGTACATTAAATGATTTAAATGCATCTACAACATCTCAAAATGCATTAGTATACACAGATTCGTATGACCAAAAAGTAAAATATTTTAGTTATGAAATGGGTGCATTTGGCGACATTTTAGTAGATTCAGCTACAGATGGAAATCTAAAAGAAGCTTTAGTGTTAAAAGATGATAATGGCTCTGTTACTTCTGAAATATCTCCTATAATATATTCTATAGAAGGAGCAATAAGATTAATAGAAGCTAATTTTAAATCATTAAAAAAAGGGACGTCTACAGCAAGAGCTCCTTTTGAAAGCAAATATTTAACATATATAGATAGAAAATATTTTAACGATACAATAGAATATTTAGAATGGATAGCTGAACCAGCAGATATAGATGAACCTACTAATGGCGTTGTTAAATTTGATGGCTCTCCTTTATATACAAATCAAATGGAAAATGGTTTTATTAATATGTTAGCATATAAAGGTGTAGCATCTAAAAATAGAAAATTATTTAAAGAATTTATAGGTGTTGATGGATGTTTTTCTGGGTTTACACATCAAGAGCATGAAAATCAACATTTTCCAATAGTAGCAAGTAAATGGAATGTTATAACAAATAATACAGCACCAATACCACCATTGCCTGATGGTAGTTCTGCTAAAGGATGTATAGGGTTTTTTAAAAGAGACCACGAACAAGGAAATATTACTTTTCAATATCATAGTGGATTAGATGGGACATTAGGACCAACAGAAGCATTTGATAAAGCAGTTGATTTAACTTCTTCTAATAGTGGAGCTTTATTAGTGACATTGTATATAAGCCCAGATGCATTAACAAATTTAAAAGAAGAATCAGCATTAACAATATATATAGGAAATGCAGGTGATGCTCCAGGTGATACAGGAGCAGAATTTGACGAAACATTTAATGGTGATTTTGATGACGGAGCTAATGTTGCATTTGCATATTATGATTTTCAAAAAAGTGAATTAAATTCTGGATGGACAACATTTAAATTAGAAAAAAATAAATATACAGGTTTAAGAGGTGCATATGATGCTAAAAATATTAAAGATGTATTTGTAAAATTTAGAACTAAAGAATCAGGAGGTTATTACGAACCATCGCAAGGCAGTCATAATTCATATTATTATTTTTATTTTGTAGGTTCAGATGGGGGAGGAGAATCAGGTTCAACAAATAGTCAAAATTATGATGATAGTTCATATTATGATATGACTTTTAAATTAGGAACTTATGGTTCTCCAAACAACCCTCTTGTTAGGTATATTCGTTTAGACAAAGATGATTTTTATACAATTACTAGTGTATCGTATCCAGATGGAGCATTTACAGGAAGCGGTAACGCAAGATGGTATCGAAATAAAGCGATAATTGGAGTTCAAAGTAAAGCTCCTAGTGGAATTACAGTTTCATCGCATTTTCAACAAGGAGATTTAATATTAGTAAAAAAAGATGGTATAACTGGCTCAAGTTACACAACTTATACTGAAAATAAAGAAAACTACTTTTGTGCATGTGTAGATTCCGTAAGTGATTCTGATAATACTATTACAGTTACATTGCCTTCTCAAAAACAAGAAATTTTAGGAACTAAAATAAGCGATAGTTGGTTTGATATAGCTGAATTTGATAATAACGCAAAATTGTATAAACATCCTAATTTACCAGATTCTGGGAATCAAACAGCTCCTATAGAATTTTATACTTCAGATACTTCAAGTACAGGAATAGGAGAAAATTATTCATTTAATCCTGTACCTTTTGCAATATCTACGATAGAATACGAAAAAGCTGTAGAAGGAAATTGGAATGGTAAATACACATTTTATTATAGTTTTGTTTATGATGATAAACAAGAGTCTAAAATGTATGAATTTACATCATTATCAAATAAATTTGGAGATGGGACATTACCTTCTAATGAAATAGAATTAAAAGAAGAAATGTTATATTTATCTTTTTGTTTAAAAGAAGCTACTATAACAGGTGGATGGAATCATGCAACTGCAGGGAGAAAAAGAATAAGCGGTGCAAATATATATTATTCTAAAATATTAGAAGATGCAGAAACAGGTGATACATCATATTATTTCTTAGGAGAATTAGATTTAAACAAAGGATTTAGATTATCAGGCACTACAAAGTACAATTTATTTCAAGAAGTAAATGCAGGTAGTTTTGAAAATTCAAGTTTAGTATGTACAGCAGGAGATATTAAATATACTCATAATGTTAGTGGAGATACTATAACAAGTGTTGCTGAATTAGATTTTTCTAAGTTTTTTAAAGTTGGAGATAGAATTAAAATTGTTACAGAAACTACTGCATTGACAGGAGCAACATTAATAAATAATCAATACGAAAGAGAAGTTACAATAAAATCAATAGCAAGTAATATATTGACTGTTAATGAAGATATTTATGGAAGTACAATTACAAGCGGAGAATCTGCAACATTTACTTTTATGGGCGTTTATGACTCATTTAAAGCTATAGTATCTGCAGAACCAGTTAAATCTACAGCAACATTAACATTTACAGGGGCTCCAAGTAATGGTGAAATATTAACTTTATTTGATTCAGATAATAATACAGTAGTATTTAAAATAGATACTAGTGACACAACTTTAACTGGAGATGTTATTGGTGGCGGAGATACTAGTATAAACGTAGGAACAAATAGTTTATCTACAGCAAAGCAAATTGCTGATGCGTTAGCTAAAGTTATTAACAATGTAACTTCGTTTAATAATTCTCAAACATTACATATAACAGCAGATAGTAATCAACAAACAGATGGTCAAATAGTATTAACTCAAGATATTGCAGGCTCAACAGGAGATAATGTTATATATCATAATATGAGTAATTTAACTGCAGATGCAGGATTTACTGGGAATACTAAAGCTCCAGTAGATTATAATGATTTAAAACCATTACAAATAGAAACACCTCCAATGGTAGAAATATTTGAAACTAGAGCATTATATAGAAATGATGTAGAATATACAAGCGCAAGATACAAAACTCATACAATAAATAATGGTGTTGTATATGCTGGAAATGTTATGCAAGGCGATGTTATTTATCCAGATAGAATATTAAAATCATTACCATCTAGACCTGATTTATTTCCTAGTGATAATTTTATAGAAGCAGCAGTTAATGATGGAGATGAAATTATAGTATTAGAATCTTTTAATGATAGAATATTACAATTTAAAAGAGGCAGTTTAAGTATTATAAATGTAGCAGGTTCAATAGAATATTTAGAAAATACATATCAACACTTAGGTGTTAAAAGTGTAATGGCAGTATACAAAACAGATAAAGGTGTGATATTTGCAAATAAAAGTGGTGTATATATATTTATAGGCGAAGGTGAACCTACTAAATTAACTAGCAAATTATCTGATTCAGATTGGAAAACTTTTGTTAATGGAGAACCTGAAAAATTAGCACTTTTATATGTTCCTTTAAAAGACCAGATTATGGTAGGTCATACAACTACAGATGATGCCTATATTTTAGATTTACGAACTCAATCTATATCTTTTGGAGAAGACGTATTTTTATTTGGAAGTCAAACAACAAATATTGTTACTGATACAGTAAATAACCAACCTGTATATCTTTCAAAAGATGGAAGTAATAATTTAAAATTTTACACAATGTATAACAGTGAAGATGATACATATTTAACAAGTATAACTCATGGAACTTCTACAGTAGCTACTTCAAGTGACATACAATCTTCAACAGGAATTGGAGTAGAATTTAAACATTTAGATTTTGGAGCTCCAGAAGTAAGAAAAAAAATACATAGCATTACAATTACCTCTAAAGACTCTGATGGTGATTTAAAATTACAATATTCATCTAATATGGGTAATTCTTGGGTAGATGTAGGAGCTGACGAAGCTGCTTCTACAATAACAAATTACGATGGTAATAGAGGAAGTTATTCTAGACAAAGATTTAAAGTAAGTATTAATAATATATATACATTAGGACTTAGAATAGTTCCTACTACTGGTACTTCAAGCATAGAAGCAGATTTTGGTATTCAAGATATATCCATAGTATATAGAATGAAAAATGTCAAATAGGAAAATAGATAATTTAAGAGAACCTTCTAATCTTCAGTTAAAAATACAAACTGGATACCCTACTGCTATTGACGCAAAAGAAGGTGTAGTTACACTTCGATATATTCCAGGGACAGGTTTAGCATTATTTGCATATCATGCTAATAAATGGAATATGACAAAGCTATCAAATATGAATGCTAAAGATGAAAGCATTGTTGAAAATTTAAAAGTCAAAAACCTCCAAATAGATAAAACTGCAAAATTTAACGGGTCTTCTGTTGATATATCAGAAAAAAATATACCTTCTATAAGAAAATGGGATAAATCATATAATGATATTAGAAGTGGAGAAATAGAAGCAAACTTTAAAAAAACTAAAGTTAAAGAAGATTTGCAGATTGGTCCTGATAATAGTAAAATATTATTAAAAAATGTAAACAATGAATTAAAATTTAGAAATGCTGATGATACAGCAGACGCTAAGATAGTAGCTAAAAGAATAAATGTTACAGGCGGTACAGCAGCCAATGCAGGTGATATTACTCATGAGCCTAAAACAGATTCAGTTTCCGATATTGTTAAAATAGCAACAAATAATTTATTTATTCCAGGTGGATTAACAGGTGAAGCAGTTCAAACAGCTATAACTATTCAATCTGACGCAAATCAAGACGCAGTTATATCTTTAGGAGATAGTACTCCTAATTGGGTTATGGGACTTGATGTTTCTGATAATGATGGAGTTACTGGTAGTGCGTCAGGTAAATTTAAAATACACGCAACAACTGATAGCACTTTACCTGATGCAGCAGATTTTGAATTAGATATAAATGGAAATCTTGTAACTGCAGGCACTATAACAGATGGAAGTGGAAATGTATTAGGAGCTACAATACCTGCTATTACAGTACAAACTAATGCTCCTGCAGCTATATCAGAATTTGACAGTACTTCATTTATTTATTCTACATCAAGCAATAGATTACATCATAAAGTAGATTCTACAACTATGGCATACAAAGTTATGACTGAAGTTAGTTTTATATTTTCTATTGATGACGTTACATTTAGAACAAGTACTGGGGGTACTACTGAAAGAGATAATGCAATATTAGTAGGAACTCTAACAAATATGTTTGTTCGCGTTGACTACAATAATGATGATGGAACATTAGATGCTAACCCAACAATTTCATATAAGAGAAATGGTTCTGAAACAGATAGCATTCAAAATGCATCTCATTTAGGAACAAGCGTTACAAGTAATACTCATACTTCTGGAACAGCTTTTGTTGTTCCTCAAACAGATAATGCATCTGATTCTAGTGCAGATGGCGCACTTTCAAGGCATTGTGCAAGTGGGGATTATATATCGGCAAAAGTTATTTCTATAGATGGTGGAGTAAATTCAGATTCAACTTCTGGAACAGATGATACATCAGAAAGATATTATTTTGTTAATGGGATGGTATGGGGGTCTTGTGCGGCAACTACTGGTCCAACTCAAGGAGAGTTTGCTGAGTCTTTTGCAGGGGGAATAGATAATGATAATAAAGGCTATAAATTACCTACATTAAGTGGAGGAGCATTTAGTAATTCTCAATATCATTCAGACTTAGGAACTATTACAATAGCGGCAGATAGTGGCAGTGAATACATATATTTTGGTTATCCAGACCAAGGAGGGGCAGCTGCAACTATAAAAGATTCAAGTGGAACTGATATAAGTGGGGACTTTAGGACAGTACAGACCGCAGATAGAGAAAATAGTGCAGGATATACAGAGACATATAATTTTTATGTTAGTGATAATACTGGAGTTTCTATAACAGATATGGTGGTTACATAATGCCAAAGTTTATAGGCAAAATAACAAGGGATGCTGCATCTGATTTTAAATTAGTTGATGGGCAAGATGTAGATATTAGAAATGCTACTAATCTTACTGGTGCGACTCTTGCTGATGGAGATTTTTTATTACTTGATGATTCGGGTGAAACTCATGGAGAGGCTAGCACTGGTAGAGTTACTCTTTCTCAAATTAAAACATATATAGAAACAGGAAATTTATCTATTACAGGTGATATTTCTGCTGCAGGAGGTGATTTAACAGTTACTAACGCATTAAATGCAGGTGGTTTAATTATTAAAGGAAATGAAAATAATAATGCTGGAATAGAACTGTGGGCAGATGAAGGTGATGATAATGCAGATAAATGGCAAATAGAATCAGTTGCATCTGATAATAAATTATATTTTTATTCATACGAAAGTGGTAATTGGGTATCAAAATTAATAATAACTACTGCAGGAGTTGTTACAACTGAGGGAGATTTGTATGTTGGCGGCAATGATATAATAATGGCAGCTGCTAGTGCTGCAACGCTAAAAGTTCAAGCTTCATTTGGAACAGATACAGCAGGAGGTAATTTAACTATATCTGCAGGTCAAGGTACTGGTACAGGAGATGGTGGAGATATTATATTTCAAGTTGCAGATGGAGCAGGCGGTTCTGGTACTGGAGTTAATTCTTTAGCAACTGCTTTAACAATATTTGATGATAAAAGTGCTACATTTACAGCAGGTGTAACAGCTACTCAATTTAATGGGGCTTTAAGTGGAATAGCAAGTAAAGCAACTTCATTTCATAATATTGCTACTAATACTTCAACTGATAGTACTCATTATTTAGTTTTTGTAGATGGAACTACTACTACAGAATCACCAGAATTAGATACTGGATTAACATATAACCCAAGCTCTGGATTGTTAACAGCTGATGGTTTCGCAGGCGCTTTAACAGGTAATGTTACTGGTAATGTATCTGGTTCATCTGGCTCTTGTACTGGAACTGCAGCCGTAGCAACAGCTGTAACTATCACAGATAATGAAAATACTAATGAAATTAATGCAATTGTATTTACTTCAGGCGGTGCTCTTGAAGGTGGGAATTTAGGATTGGAATCTGATGGAACTTTAAATTACAATCCATCATCAGGCATATTAGTTGCTACTGGTTTTCAGGGAGCGCTTGTGGGCAATGCTACAACTGCAACTGCAGCAGGTACAGTTACTGCAGGTACCCAAGCAAGCATTACAACATGCGCTAATCTTACCACTGTTGGTACAATTGGAACAGGAGTTTGGGAGGGAACTGATATTGGTATTGCACATGGAGGAACTGGAGCTTCTAATAGTGATGACTGGTTAAACAGCAGAATAACTACAAATGCGGATGGCACTTTAAATTATGATGCTACTGGTGCAACTACTCCCAATCATGATAGTTTAGCAGGATTTGTAGCGAATGAGCATATAGATTGGACTGGAGCAAGCGCTGGAACTATACATGCTTCTAATTATGCTAATACAATGGGTTCTGGATTTACAGTTGCAGCAACAACTAATACTAATCCTTCTACGATAACTCAAGGCGACACTTTAACTATTGCTGCAGGAACTGGTATTCTCACAACAGCTACATCTGATGGTACAATTACTGTTGCCAATGGAATGATAACTGCTCTTATTAATTACGTTAATGTATCTAACTCTCAATTAATAGGTGGAACTAAAACTTTTGTTAAAACTCATACTACAACTACTGGCACTACAAGTATACATCCTCTTAAATCTGAAATTAATCACAGTGGAAATGCTTCAGGGGGGTCTAATATAAGTAATGTTGGATTTGATATAGATGTAAATTATACTGGAACAAATGTAGTTGGTGGAGGTGTATCTAATTATGGATTAAATTTTGACGTAAATTCTAGTACTGGCGCTCATCATGTTTCGAGTTCAGTTACTAACTATGGAATTAAAGGTGCATTAACAGGAAATACTAATTCTACACATAGTCAAACAGGTCTTGATTTAACAATTACAGGTGCAGATTTAGATAAACAAACAGGCATTCTTTTAAATACACAAGATGGTTCAACAGATTTAAAGATAGTAAGTTCTGCTGACACTGGTGATTATTTTACTATAGCAACTACTGCACATGGAGCTACAACTATATCTACAGAAGATGATGATGCAGCAGCTGCTCATCTTACATTAGATGTTGATGGGCATGTTGAATTTGATGGATGTGGTGTAGGATTTGATTTAGTAACACCTACATTTAATGCAGCTGATACTGATGTAGATTTTAAAACAGGTAACAAACAAATGGTGACACTTACTGATAATTTATCAGATTTAAACTTAACTTTTCCTGCAACATCAGGTAATTTTACATTATTATTAAAACAGGATGGAACTGGAAGCAGAACTATGGCAGTAGATGGATGGTTAGCTTTTGAGAGTGGCGGTTCGGCTGCAACAGTTCCTGCTGTTAAGTTTCCAGGAGGAACTAGCCCAACATTAACAACAGCTGCTAATCACGTTGATATAGTGTCATTCTTTTGGGATGCGGATAATCAAGTAGCTTATGGCGCAGCTACATTGGACTTTCAAGATTAATGCCTACAATAGTTTCTTCAACTAATGATGGATATGTAAGAAAAACTAATGCTTCTACTTGGGCAGGAGCTAAAAGTACTGTAAGTGGAACGGCTGTTTCAACTTCATCTTCTTCTAATGTTGGAATTAGTGCATATAAACACCGATTTAGCTATTATATATATCGAAGTTTTTTTCAATTTGACACTGAAGACGTAGTTGATGAAGTAGATAGTGCTACTTTATATATTAGAGGAAAATCACAATCAGCTGCAGACGTAATGGCCTTGCAAGCTAATTCTGGTATAAGCACATTATCTGGAAGTGATTTTAACAATATTACAGGATGGGTAGTAGGAAGTCCAAATGGAAGTGGAGGAGCATCTAACATAGGAAATGTTACTAAATATTCTAATGAATATTCATCTTGGACCACTTCTGGTTATAATAATATAATTTTAAATGCTAATGCTTATCAACACATGCAAGACAATGATAATTTATATGTTGCAGTTGTAGAATATGACCATGATTTATTAGATATTGCTCCAACAGGTTATAATCAAAGTGGATTGTATTATGCTAATGCATCTGGTTCTTTTCGACCATATATTGAATATACAACAGTTGCTCCTTCTTCTTCTACAAGTAATTCAATATTTTTTGGAGCAAATTTTTGATTGGAATAGACGTGATTATAACATTATATTATATTGACAAAAAGGATTAAAAAACACAAAGTATGTCAAAAAAAATCAGCGCAAAAGCATTAGCCTCATTATACCCATCTAATAGATGGAAAACTCGTAGCGTTATAAATTCTGCTGTATCAAAAGTACAACAAGCTTATGACGAAGAATTTACACGCCTACAAAGCGTTCAGCAAACATATCAATCTATTATGAATTTTGGTAAATTAGCTACAAATGCATATGGTAATTTTAGAGAAGCTAAACTTGCAGGATATGATGGTAATTTAAAAGACTATGCTATGCTTGATTCGCAGCAACAAGGTGTTTTTAAAGATAAATACAAAACACTTAATAGTGACGTTATGGAAAAAACAAATAACGAAATGACATTAGGTGATTTATATAAGTCTACAACTAAAAAGTTTAGGAAAAAAGGTAGATTAGATAGTTTTAGCAAAAAAATAAACGAACAAGATGTAGATACATTGTTAGAATGGCACGATAAATCAATGCAAGAAGCACCACCATTGTTATCTAGAGAAGAACTACAAGAACAAAATGAGCTTAGATACTCGAAAGAAAAACAAGGCCCTCCTGATTCATATTTTATTTTTGAAGAATCTAATTTCTTTGAAAGTCCAGAAGACAGGCTTGAAAATTTAAAAAACGAAGAAAGCGAATTTGAATCATATTTTAATAATCAAGACGAAAATGATAAGTATTGGGCAAAACAACAAAAATATGTTACAGATAGAAATTTAGATTTTAATTTTGAAAATTCAGAAGACAGACTTAAATGGATGGATAGAATGCTAGATATGCCTGAAGAGGACAGGCAATTAATATTTAGTGATATGGGCAAATATGACGAGGAACAAGCAAGAAAAAAAAGCAGAGCTGAATTAGCTGAAAAAGAAGGTGTTGAATATTTTCCTGAATTTGACGAAATGTATGATGTAGTAGAAAGCACAAGAAAATCTCCAGGATTACAAGGGTTAATGCAAAGAGCTATACCAGGTGGTGAAACAGGATTTGAGCCTACAGCTACATTTGATTTACCTTATGGAGGAATAACTTCAGACAATCAATATATATCTAAACCTACTATGCCTTCTACAGCAGTATCAGAAGATGAAAACTTTGGGGACTTTAATACATTATATCCTAATGCAGAAATGGGAAGTATCCCATCACCTAGTAATAATATGCAAGGACCTGATGTACCTATAGAATTTTTTAGAGAAAAATCATCTGATGTAGATTATAGATTTGCTCCAGTAGAGCGTAATTTTGAAGTTTCTAGCACATATGGAGTGCCAGAAAGAACTACAATAGACAGAGGATTAACTCCTAGTGTAGGTGGATTTATGAAACAATATCAAGATAGCATAAGAAAAAGAAAAGAACTAGAGGAGCTTATTAGGTAATGGCACAAGGAGAATACACAAGTAACGCAGCAAGTAGTACATTCCAAGGAGCTGCTAGTGGAGCTGCTATGGGAGCAACGATAGGAGCTGCAGGGGGCCCTATAGGAGTTGCAGGCGGTGTAATTATAGGTGGTCTGATAGGTCTAGGAAAAGGGTTAGTAGAAAACTCTGCTGCAAAAAAACGTGCTAGAAAAGTACAGAAACAAAAAGATAGATTAGAAGATGCAAGAAATAAAATAAAAGGAACTTTACAAACAATACCTGATATATTCCAAGAATCTCAAAATATACAAGAACAGCAAATAGATAAAGAATCTCAGTCAATTGTAGAAAATTTTATAGAACAAACAGTTGGCCAAATATCTAATTTAGAAGACGTGCAAGCTAAAACAGGACTTACTTCTTCAAATGTTACAAATCAAATTACATCAGCACGAGAAAAATCAGGAAAAACATTTCAAGATTTAACAGCCGATATTAAGGACAAAAAAGAAATGTTAGACTATGACACGGAACGACAAAAAACTGCTGCAATACAGGGCATTTTAAGCGAAATGTACGATATTGACACAACAATAGAGAGTTTATAGCATGGCAATAGATAATGAACTAAGAAAAATACTATTAAGAGAACAAGATTTGCGTTTTGTTACTGACACTTTAAGTGAATACTTAGGAAAAAAAGATGAAGAACGAAAGTATTATGCAGAAGAAGCACGTCAAGAAAGATTAAAAAAAGAAGAATTAGCATTAAAAGGAGCACCTGAAAGAGAAAAATTTTATTATAATGTAGCTCCAAAAAGC
>Ga0209232_1000556_pt1 | contig 22611 bp, 16 predicted proteins | sample ETNvirenome_2_60_FD_184066 | JGI IMG/M metagenome (GOLD analysis project Ga0209232, IMG submission 184066) | Marine viral communities from the Pacific Ocean - ETNP_2_60 (SPAdes) (version 2) | ecosystem: Environmental > Aquatic > Marine > Oceanic | place: Pacific Ocean | collected 2013-06-22
CCACGCACGACAGACCCTGCCCATAATGCAGTCTTAGGTCTCGAAACTGTGACTACAAATACGGTTCAAGTTAATGTCGGAGTCGCAACTGTAGATATTTTCCCAACTGGTATGAACGGATATAATTTTACTGTTAATAGTGTTGTCGGTTTAAACACTTTTACAACTTATGTGGGTGCAAATAGATATATTCATAATTTTATTTCCGGTGGAAACGTTTCAATAGATGTTGTCAGACCTTTTGATGGTCAAGTGGTCTATTTTGATGAGTTATATAAAGTTGTAGATAAAGTCACAATAACAAATGGAGGATCTGGATATACTAGTCCACCAACAATTACCATTGGATTACCTTCTGAACCATGGGGTATACCTGCCACTGCTGTAGCAGAATTAACTGCAGGACAAGTAAGTTCAGTTACTATTGTTACTTCTGGAAGAGGATACACTTCAACACCTTCCATTTCTATTTCAGGTGGTGGAGGATCCTCCGCTGCAGTTTCTTTAGTAATGAAACCACAATATTTTAATGTTGATAAATCTACTCCAATTTCTAGTGGAATATCAACAGTTTCATTTACAGAGAACGTTCCTTTTGCTGTAGGTGTTGGAACAACAGTTCCATTTTTCAAACAAAGTCGAATCTTAGCTTCAAGTCACTCTTTTGAATACATAGGATCAGGAACAGATTTGATTGATTCTCTTCCTTCAAGAGGTGGAGTTGCAATTCAAGATAATGAAATTGATGATCGAAATGGAGGATTAACTATCTTCACAAGCACCGATCAAGCTGGTAATTTCAGAATTGGAGATGGTGTTATTATCAATCAACAATCGGGCACTATTACAGGAACATTTTATTCGAAAAGTTTATTTTCACAGATGACACCATTCATACTAGCATTAGGAGGAGATTAAATGCCATTAGCCCAGAATAATTTTCAAACAGTTACCAAAGTAATTCCAACTAGTCCGGTTGGAATTTATACTGCACCAATAGGTTATACTGGTGTTGTTCTATTAGCACAGGCAGCTAATGTAGGATCTGAAACTTACACAGTTTCGATGTCTCATCAGAGAACAACTGCTGGTGTTGCAGTCACAACTGAGGTAGTAAAAAATTTGCCTATCGAATCAAGTGATAGTGCAAGTTTACTCACAGGTAAACTGGTATTGGAACAATCTGATAGTCTTGTAATCTCAGCAAGCAATTCAACAAATGTTAAATTTTTAGCAAGTATCTTAGAAACATTAAATTAAAATGGCAAAGATATCACCATACACAAGCGGTAAAGTTAAAGACCTGAAAGTTGGTTTGTCCAGTTACAGTGAGGGAAAAACCTCATTACAAATTACTGGTAATGTGGGAATCGGAACAACCGATCCCTATGCTAGTGTTGGTGCATCAAATACATCTGTTTTAGCAGTTGGTATTTTAACTGCGAATAAAATTTTTAGTACCGATTTCGGACAATTTACTGGTGGTGGTATTCTTGTTGATAAAATTGTTGGAACTGCACTTTCGGTAAGTGGAATTTCTACCTTAGCTAAAGATTTTGTTGTTACACCCACTTCAAGTGGAGTAGGAGCAACCGTTGGTGGAAAGGTTGGAGTAGTAACTTATTTTGGAGATGGTTCACAATTAACAGGTATCGGTGCTGCTGCAACTGCTAATATTATAGCTGAGACTCTAAAAGTAGTAGGAGTATCAACACTAGGTGTCACATCTGTAACTGATCTTACTGCTCAAGACTTAAATGTAACTGGTATTGCAAGTGTTGGTGCTGCCATCACGATGTATGGTGCTACTGGAATTATAAGTGCGACTCAGTTCTATGGTGATGGTAGTAAATTATCAAATATCCCTTCATTAACTGGTGTTTCAACTGGGGTAGGAACATTTATTGCTAGTGCAGGTGTATCCACAAATATTGATAGTTTTGCATATGCATCTTTAGATTATAAATTAGCAGAATACTCTCTTCATTTTATGAATGGGTCTAATATTCAAGCAGAAAGAATAACTGTGATGCAAGATAATACAACTGCATACTCAAATGAATTTGCAATCATGTCAAGTTCAGACTTGCTTATCTCTGTTGGTGCAACAATAAGTGGTTCAAATGTTTTAATACAAGCCACTCCTGAAACTGGTGTGAGTGGATTAACAACATATCGTTGGAGAAGAGAGGTTCAAGAATGAGTATTATATTTCACGATGTCGTCTTTCCTGACTATACAGATACTATTAAAACACAACCCACTCCTACTATTGACTATACGGCATCTAGTATAGATGAGTATATTGTTATAGTAAATCTTCCAGAGGACTGGGAAACTGTTCATAATTATATTATTAACGAAAATGAAATTGATGGAATACCAAATCGTAAAGTAAATTGTTGCAATACACAAGAATTTTCATTACGAACTGCAATATATGAGATGAGTGTGGAGGAGGCAGAAATTTTAAGAACTCATGATAAGGTAGAAAGTGTTGAGTTAAATCCTGATAAGTATCCGCAACCAGTTTCATTGTTCACGAAGAGATATAAAAATAATGTAGCTTTTAATAAACCTATTCTTCCATCTGCTTGGGGAGATGAGTCAATATTATATGAAAATGGAATTAGGTGTAATTGGTCAAATAATTTTGTAAATGATCCCTCCAGTAAACCTTTTCAAGGTGTTGGTATTGGAACAACAGATACCACTAATCAAGATTTGTTTTTTTCCGTAAGTGGAAGAAATGTAGATGCAGTGATAATAGATTCTGGAACATCTATTTTACATCCAGAATTAATTGCAGGTAGTGGTTATCATAGAGTATTCGATGTCATTCTTGATGGTCCTTATAAAGTTGATCCTGATTTTTTTAATGCAGATCCTGACAACCGATTAGAAACTGTAACTATAGATGGTGTCACTATTGGCACTCGTGCAAAAGAATCTGTTGCTCGTGATTGGTGGGGAAACACTGGAGCAAGTTATCGGTCTGCAGCATACGCAAGTGTTGGCACAGTTTCAATTTCATCCAGTTATACAAGAATACATGCACATAGTAAAAATGGAACAAACGCAGTGACTAGTAGTCATGGAACATCTTGTGCATCACAAATTGGTGGAAAATCATTTGGATTAGCATTTGAATGTAATATCTGGAATATTCGAATTGCCTTAACTGGTTGGGGTGGATATGTAGGTGGTTCTACCGCACTTAATGCTTGTACAATATGGCATAAAGCAAAAAAGATACAATCAACTGATCCTGATCCTACACTTGTGAATAATAGTTGGGGTGCTTCTGCTATTACTAGTAATGAAAGTGGTGTTAGTTATAGTCATTATTATCGGGGAAATAGTTTGACATATGTAGGGACTGGTAGCACAGCAACTCCACCAACAAATGCAGGTGCTTGTCGAAATAATAGAACATTTACTCTAAGGGATAATACTTCTGCATATTTAGTTAATGGTAGTGGATATAGTGGTGGTTATATAATATCTGCTTCCTCATTAAACTCTGCCACAGAAAATTCGATTGCAGCAGGATGTATAGTTGTTGCATCTGCTGGTAATGAAAATCAAAAATTATCAGATAAAAATGATATTGACTTTAATAATTGGTATAGTAACTCATCTAATTATACGAATCGTGTTGGTGGAGTTCAAAAAGGATTTTCAGGAGATCACGACATAGGAAAAGGATCGATTCGTGTCGGAGCTCTTGATTGTGCTGTTGAACCAGATGATGAAAAACAAGGTGCCACAAAATTTTCTGTAAGAAAAGCAAATTACTCTAACAATGGTCCTATGGTTGATATATTTGCACCAGGTGAAATGACCATGGCAGCAGGATATGCAAACAATGAAGATTATCAAAGACAGGATGATTCAAATTTTTATGACACTTGGTTCAATGGTACAAGTGCTGCAGGTCCGAATGCATGCTCTGTAATTGCATTGTATTTACAATCTAATCGTCGTGCAGATCAAAATGCTGTTCGATATTGGTTAAATACTAATGGTTGTAAATATAATAGGATGTCTGATCCAATAAGTGGAATAAATGATACAGGATATTGGTCAGTTGAATATAACGCAACATTTGATTTACCATCAAAAGCAAATCAATCTTATAATGTTCGAGGAAATGGTAATTTGAGGGGAGCACCCAATAAAATTTTACATAATCCATATGGTCATGATACTAGTGAAAGTGGTTATGAAGATAAAGTTTCTTCGTTATCTGGATCCTTCTCAGTTAAAGGATCATTTTCAATCATAAATAACTAAAAATATCAATGGCAGATAAGAGTTTTGGTGTAAAGAAAATAGATTTATTGGGAGATGGAACCCCGACCATCGAAAGTCCCAATGATTTAAATCTTAATGCCAATACAGTAGCTATAAGTACAAATTTAAGTGTAGGAAATAGAGTAAGTGTATCATCAGGAGTCGTAACATCTATATCTGGAGTTGTAACATATTATGGAGACGGTCAATATTTAACAGGAATTACAGCAGACGTAGGAGATAACCTAGTTGGAACATCATTATCAATCAGTGGTATTTCAACTCTTGGAGTTACATCCGTAACTGATCTTACTGCTCAAGACTTAGATGTTTCTGGAATCGCAAGTGTTGGTGCTGCTATCACAATGTATGGTGCCACGGGAATTATAAGTGCGACTCAGTACTATGGTGACGGTTCTAAATTAACAGGTATTGGTGCTGCCACAACTGCTAACATTGTAGCTGAAACTTTAAAAGTAACAGGAGTATCAACTCTTGGAGTTACAACCATAACAGATAATTTTTTCGTATCTGGTATTTCTACATTTTATGCTGGTTCTAATACTCTGAATGTTAATACTGGAACAACAAATGCTGCTATAAACATTCAATTTGCAGGAGATACAAAAGGATCACTTACACCCAAATCAGATGGATTAGAGATTGAGTCTGTTGGTGATGATGATGTAAGTGTTCATGTAAATTCAGTTGGTGGTAGTAGTGGTGATTTCATAGTAAAGAGTAATGGAAGTCAACTCTTAAAAATTGATGCTGGTGATGTAAAATCAACATTTAGTAGTGATGTTAATGTTGGTTCTGCCATTACCATGTATCAGGCAACTGGTATAATTAGTGCGACTAAGTTTTTTGGAGATGGTTCCGGTCTTACTGGAGCTGGTATTGGAGCAGATGGTAGTGTCAATACAACTGGTATTATAACTGCCTCAGCTTTTGCTGGATTTAAATATTTACAGGCACCTTATGGTAGCACAGTCACCTTTACTGTGACAGTTGCCGGTAAAGATGCAACTCACAGATATAATGGAACAGGAAGTGGTAATGGATATCTAATCAACGGTGTTCAGGCACCTATTTTAACTTTAACACCCGGAAGAACTTATAGATTTACAAATGATAATACTGGAAGTCATCCATTCAAATTTTATTACAAAGCAGATAAAACAACAGAATATACGACAGGTGTTAATTTTCAAAACGCATATACTGAAATTACAATATCTGACACAACTCCTAACGTTTTACATTATCAGTGCACAGCTCATGCTTACATGGGTAATGCTATCATTACAAACTCAAATGTTGTTGATAGTCCATATCCTGCCACTCTCCGTGATGGATTAAGTGTATCTGGAATCTCCAGTGTTGGTTCTGCCATCACTATGTATGGCACCTCAGGAATTATTAGTGCAACAAAATTCATTGGTGATGGTTCATCTTTGACTGGTATTACTGCAGATACCTTGGGTGATCTAGCAACTTTAAAAGTTACTGGATTATCAACCTTTAATGGTAACATGGATATAAACGCAGATGTAGATATCAGTGGTGCTTTGTCGATTGGTGGAACATTAACTTATGAAGATGTAACAAATATAGACTCGGTAGGATTAATAACAGCAAGAAGTGGTATTGCGGTTCTTGGATCTGGTGTTACAGTTACTGGACTATCTACTTTTTATAATGATTTAAATGTTGGTAGTGGTATTACAATGATCAGTTCCTCTGGAATTGTAAGTGCTACTACCTTTAAGGGTTCTTTAGAAGGTAATGCCACCAGTGCCACTAGTGCAACTAATGCTGCTGGATTAACTGGTTCTCCTAGTATTAATGTAAGTAATATAGTTGGAACGGCACTATCAGTTTCTGGTATTGGAACAATAGGAGATACTTTAAAGGTAGGAACTGCCATCACTGCTCATGCTGGTATTATAACTGCCACGAAGTTTTACGGTGATGGTTCTAACTTAACTGGTGTTGGTGGAGGTACATCACCAGGTCAAGTTTCATTTGCTTCAACTGCTGGTATTTCAACATTGACATCATCTTGGAATGTGGTTCCTAGTGGTTCTTCTGATTGGAGATTTAATGGACCAGGTAATTTAGTAAACTCTGATGATCCAACCATATATTTACAGAGAGGTCAAGTATATGAATTTGTTATCGATTCTTCTTCTTCTCACCCGTTCCAAATAAGAAAAACAGATAATACTGCATACACCGACGGTGTAACATATACTGGATCTGGTAGTGGTAGTAATACAGTATACGATGGAACCGTAAGATTTGATGTTCCATTTAATGCTCCATCAGAATTAAAATACGTATGTACAAACCATGCTGGTGATATGGTTGGTGTCATTTATGTGACTGACGCTGCAGGACAAGGAGGACCGACTGATGTAGCTGACTTCCAAAATTTAAAAGTATCAGCTGCTTCAACTCTAGGATCTGTAAAGGTATCTTCTGGAATCATTACAGCAACATCTGGAATTGTAACTTTTTATGGAGATGGTCAATATTTAACTGGAATCACTGCAGAAGGAACTGGTGCAATTGGTGGTCTTACTGTTAAGGATGAAGGAAGTACAGTTGGAACCGCAGGTAGTGTATCAACATTAAACTTTGTTGGAGATGGTGTTGTGGCAACCGCAACAGCTGGAGCAGCTGGTGTTGCGACTGTTACTATTCCTGGTTTCTCACCAACTTCTGGAAGTGATGGAATAGAAAACTTAAGAGCAGGTACTGGTGCTGGTGCCAATGTGGATGCTGATACCTGTTTTAACGTCATGCTCGGTTGTAATGCTGGATCAACATTAAATGAGGGTGATGGTAACATATTATTAGGATGTAATTCAGGATGTTGCATCACATCTGGTAGTTATAATTTATTGTTCGGTTCAACATCTGGTAGAGCAGTTACAACTGGACGACATAACGTTGTGATGGGTCAAAATGCAATGAGTAGAACCCCCATTACTGGATCGGGTGGAGACTGTAACATTGCTCTAGGATATTTTGCAGGATGTAGTCTAGGTGGTGGTTCACGTAATATATTCTTAGGTGCTTGTGCAGCTAAATCAGCAACTGGTTATAATAACATAGCTCTTGGATATAATGTTGAACTACCAAATGCAGCTGGTAATTGTCAACTTGCAATCGGTGATGATACTAATCGTTGGATTGCTGGTGATAGTTCCTTTAATGTATGTTTAGCGGGTATCGCAACTGTTTATGCTTCTACTGGTATTGTTAGTGCCACTAAATTCTGTGGTGATGGTTCTGCACTAACCTGCACTAAATTTAGTGTAAATGATAGTGATAATAACTTATTTGCAGGTGTTGGTGCTGGTGGTACTTATGCGGGTGGTAGCACCTCATGTTATAACCTTGCATTAGGTTGTGCTGCCATGGGTGGATTTAAGAATACATCAACATATAGCGCATCTCACAACACTGCGTTTGGTTGTTGTGCAGGGTTTAATTTAACTACCGGTGATCATAACTTCTTAGGTGGATATCAGTCTGGAAATGGTTTGACTAGTGCTGGATGTAATATTTTTATTGGTAAATCTTCTGGTAGATGTCAAACAACAACAACTGGTAATATTTACTTAGGATTCTGTGCTGGTCATCAGGCAACTGGTGCAGGAATAGCTGGTGATTATAACATAGCTTTTGGACATAAAGCTGCTTCACAAAAATGTGGTGGTGCATCTTCAACATTGAATATTTCTCTTGGATATTGCGCTGGTTACAAGGGAAAAGGTTCTAGTAATATAGCACTCGGAATGCATTCATTATTTGGTGGCACATTTTGTGGAAGTAATAATATTGGAATTGGAAACTCAACTGGATATGGTTTAAATGATGGTAGTGATAACATAATCCTTGGAAGGTGTGCCGGATATGATATAAAAGATGGATGTGACAACATAACCATCGGTAGAAGTGCAGGATATAATATTGAAGATACAAATGATAACGTTTTTGTTGGTGCAAGAGCTGGAGTCTGGACTTGTAATGGTTGTCGAAATGTAATGTTGGGTAGTAATGCCGGAGGTTCAGAGACAAGATCATCTTATTCAACTGGAAATTATAATCAATTTATTGGATACTGTGCAGGTGCACTAACTTGTTCTGGTGGTGTGAACCTATTCTTAGGTCCATTTGCAGGTGCTACAAATAGCACTGGTGGTTATAATATTGCGATTGGGCCTGAAGTTTGTTTACCTTCTGCAACAGGAAGTTGCCAACTTGCAATAGGTAAAGGATCAGATCGTTGGATAACTGGTGATAGTTCCTTCAATGTATGTTTAGCAGGATCCACCATCAAGGCAATAAATTCTGGTGGTGTCTTCTGTGCAACAAAATTCGTTGGTGATGGTTCATCTTTGACTGGTATTGTAACTGTTACTGGTATTAATACCAGTACAACATCAACATTTAATGATCTTACTGTAACTGGAGTATCTACTTTCTTAGGTAGTGTCGGTATTGGAACTACAAACTCTAATCATTATAACTTAAGAGTTGATGCAGGTGCAGCAAAGAGTGCCTTCCAAGTTGTAGGAAGCACAGGAACATTACTAGATGTTGTAAATGATGCAACTAGTGATATATTCTCTGCAAATGATGTATCTGGAATCAATGCATTTAAGATAAACAAAGATAGACTTATCACAATGTCACTTGTTGGTGCAGGTGATTCTGTAGGAATTGGAACAACTTTACCAAGATCCAGTTCTAAATTAGACGTTGAAGGAATAGTAAAGGCAACATCATTCCTTGGAGACGGTTCCACCTTAAGTAATGTTGGATTCTCACAAGACGATCAAGGTAACTTAGTCGCAGGAACAGGTGCTGGTGCAGCTAAAGATGCTGATACCTGTTTCAACATTATAATGGGTTGCAACTCTGGTGCAGCATTATGTGGAGGATATGGTCATAGTATTTTAATGGGATGCCACGCTGGTAAGTCTATAACCACTGGTGCTTATAACTTCTTATTTGGAAAAAGAGTAGGTTGTAGCATAGACACTGGTAATGGAAACATTCTTATAGGTAACAGTGTTGCTACATCTTTAACCACTGGATGTAAAAATATTGCCTTCCTCGGTGGGGATTCATTGGGGGCGACAGCTTGCTGTAACATTATTATGGGTAATGAAGCTGGATATAATCTCACTGGAAATAGTAATATTGCGTTGGGAGCTCAGGCAGGATGTGATTTAACTGGTAGTGATAATATATTACTTGGAGACACAGCTGGAACAGAAATGACCAGTGGATCTTGTAACATTGCTGTTGGTAAATGTGCCATGAAATCTGGCACTGTTACTGGTAACCTTAATATTGCAATTGGATACAGATCTGGATGTGCTATAACTTCTGCAACTAACAACGTATTAATTGGATGTGATGCAGGTAGATCTTTAACATCAAGTTCTGCTCTCGCTAATGTTTTCATTGGTAGGGGTGCTGGTACAAATGCAGAAACAGGATGCTTTAGTGTTGCCATCGGTTGTGGAACTCTAATCAATATGAAAGGTTTGGGATGTAATATAGCATTTGGTAGAAGAGCTGGTGAGAATATGTGCACTGGAACTCATAACTTCTTTGCTGGAAATTATTCTGCTAAGTGGACACTGGGTAGTAGAAATATTGCCATAGGTGAGAATTCGTTGCAATGTTTCACCACTACAAGTGATAGTATTGCTTTAGGAAGTGCTGCTTTAACAGGATCAGCGACTACAACAAGTAATACTGGTTGTGTTAATATTGCATTGGGACCGGATACATCAAAATGTATATCAACAGGAGGTTGTAATATAACAATTGGTAGGTATGCGGGATGTAAAATTACGACTGGTAGTCAGAATATTGCAATCGGTAAAAATGCCTTATTAAATGGTACAACCACTGGAACTCATAACGTTATAATTGGTTCTGATGCTGGATGTAAAATTAGTTCTGGTAGCTACAATATTGCATTTGGAAATTTATCTGCCAAATGTTTAACAACTGGTACATATAATGTTTTAGTGGGAGAACGAGCAGGATGTCTCTTGGCTGGTGGAAATTATAATGTCTTTATGGGACGTTATGCAGGAAGACAGGTGGCTGGAGGATCCTATAACACATTTATAGGTGATGAATCAGGGTTAGGTCAGACAGCTGGTGATTGTAATGTTATAATAGGTCATGGATCACGGGCTGCATCAACAACAGGTGGTTGTCAACTTTCAATTGGACTTGAAGCAAATAATTGGATTGTTGGTAATAGTGATTATAATGTCGGTATCGGAACTACAAATCCAAACGCAGCAGTAACTTCAGGAAATACTAAGAAGTTATCAGTTGGTATCGTATCTGCCTATCAACTTTATGGTGATGGTTCAAACTTAACTGGACTTGCTGGATTCTCAGCAGACTCCCAAGAGAACTTATATGCTGGTACAAGTGCTGGTGCAGCTTCTGATGCTGATACCTGTTTTAATATAGGTATTGGATATAGTGCTGGTAATGCATTAAATTCTGGTGATGATAATATTTTACTAGGATGTAAGGCGGGTACCAGACTGACAAGTGGATCTGCTAATGTAGTACTTGGAAAACTTGCTGGTCAATGTATAACTAGTTCTCCTGGTAATGTTATTATTGGTTGCAAAGCTGCTTGTTCTTCAACTTCGTACTCTGATGGTAGTGTTGTTATAGGTAAATCAGCTGTCATGTCTATGAACGCTCAAACTGGTGTTTTTATAGGAGCGTATGCTGGTCAATTAGGAGGTGGTGGAAATTGTAGTATCCATATTGGAAGATCAGCAGGATACATGAGCAGCGGTAACCGAAATATCTTTATAGGACATTATTCGGGTGGTCAGAACTCTGGTGGAGATGAGAATATTTTCTTAGGTCGTCGAGCAGGATGTAATAACACAAGTGGTTGCTATAATATTGTTCTTGGATGTCAGGTAAATGTATCATCTGCAACAGCAAAATGTGAACTTGCAATTGGTGTTGGTACAAATATTTGGATTTGTGGTGATAGTTGTTTTAATGTTGGTATAGGAACTAATCCTGGAGATGCTGTTGGTTCAGCAACCACAAGTAAGTTAAGTGTTGGTATTGTATCTGCGTATCAATTCTACGGTGATGGTTCAAACTTAACTGGTGCTGGATTTAGTGCTGATGCACAAGAGAACTTAACAGCAGGTACCAGTGCTGGTAATGCAAAAGATGCTGACACTTGTTTTAATATCTTCTTAGGTTATAAGGCAGGATATACTGATTGTGCTGGTGATAACGGCATCTATATTGGATGTTGTGCTGGTTATGATAATCAATCAGGTGATAATAATACTCTCATAGGACAAAAAGCGGGACATAATATCACCACTGGATATAAGAATGTAATGATCGGATTTGAAGCAGGTGGTGGAAACTCGACTGGTTATTGTAACGTTTACTTAGGTCCTCAAGCAGCAGGTGGTTTTAGTGCTGGAAGACATAACTTTATAGCTGGTTATCAAGCTGGTTACACTGGTAGCAGTGCATCACATAATTTCATTATCGGTCAGTTAGCATTTAATAAAGTTTGTAGTAGTGATAATGTCGCAATCGGTGAATATGCTGGATATCAATACTGTAACAATAATGGAAGTGATATTCTTATAGGAAAATATATTAATTACCTTACCAGTGGTGGTGGAAGAAACGTAATGCTTGGAAGAGGTATAGTTTCAGGTGGATGGCCATCAGGTGGTCATAGTTCTAATGTATGTGATAACGTTGTTCTTGGATATGAAGCTTTAAAATGTGCAACTACTCCATGCAGAAATACAATTGTTGGATCATTTGCTGGTAAATATATGACCACTGGTAAGTGTAATGTTCTTATAGGTTATGGAGCAACCGCCACTGCCACAGGTGATACCCAATTAGCAATAGGTATTGATAATTCAAATTGGGTTTCTGGTGACAGTTCCTTTAATGTTACTCTTGCTGGTATTGTAACTGCATATGCTACAACTGGTATCGTAAGTGCCACTAAATTCTGTGGTGATGGTTCTGGACTATCCAATGTTCCTGGATTCTCACAAGATTCACAAGCAAACTTATATGCTGGAACAGGTGCTGGTGCAGCGTCTGATGCTGATACTTGTTGTAACATTGGTGTAGGATGCAATGCTCTTAAATCATTAAATGAAGGTGATCTTAATATTGCGATTGGACATGAAACAGGATGTAGTCTTACTTCTGGACTGCAACATCTTTTAATTGGTTGTAGAGCAGGTGCGTCATTAACAACTTGTTATAAGAATACCTTTGTTGGTCACGGAGCAGGTCAAAATAGCACAACAGCTGTTAGAAATACATTCATTGGTTTCGAAGCAGGAAAATATAACGTAACTGGTAGTTGTAATATCTACATGGGTAACTATACTGCAAGATGTGCGTGTGCTGGTGATAATAATATTGCAATTGGAAATGACGCACTTTGTGGTAGCACCACTGCTTCTGCTAATACTGGTAGTAGTAATATTGCAATTGGTCAGATAACCCTGCATTGTGTAAGTAGTGGGTCATGTAACATTGCACTGAGTAAACACGCAGGATGTGCTGTTACTACTGGAAGTAATAATATTTTCTTAGGTCTGGATGCAGGTAAAAGTGCAACTACTGGTGCTAATAATATTGCCATAGGTCATTGTGCTGCTGGTAAATGTGCTACAACTGGTAATTGTAATATTTCCATAGGTGTTATGGCAGGTATGAAACTTACAAGTGGAACTTGTAACGTCTTCATTGGAGAATGTGCTGGTAAGTGTAATGATACTTATACTAGAAATACATTCATTGGTTCTAGAGCAGGTCATTATGCTTGTGGAAATGATAATGCATATATTGGATGGGGTGCTGGTAGAGCAATAGTAGGTGATTATAATATATTCATGGGTAGATATGCTGGAAAGGCAGGTTCAAATAGTAATACTCATCGTAACTCTGGTCTTGGTCTTGGTTCTTTCTGTAATATTGATGATGGATGTTGTAATACTGGAGTAGGTCAACATACAGGAAATAAAGTTACTTCTGGTAGTAATAATGTTTTCTTGGGAAGTTGTTCTGGATACTATGTCACAACTGGTGATTATAATGTTCTAATAGGTGCTGGTACCTCTGCACCATCAGCAACTGGTGATACTCAAATGGCAATTGGTGCTGGTAGTGCTAACTGGATTACAGGTGATAGTAACTTTAATGTTGGTATTGGAACTAATAGACATGATACTGTTGTTGGTGTTGCAGTTACTGCTAAGTTATCTGTCGGTATCGTATCTGCCTATCAACTTTATGGTGATGGTTCAAACTTAACTGGACTTGCTGGATTCTCACCAGACTCATATGAAAACTTAGTAGCAGGAACTGATGCTGGTAAGTGTTTATCAAGTAATGATACCTGTAATGTTTTAATTGGATATAATGCAGGTTGTAATATTGGTGATTCAACAGATGATGATCAGAACGTTATGATCGGATTTAATGCTGGTAAAGCATCCAAAAATTCTAATTATGAAGTTTACATAGGTTCTAATGCTGGTTGTGCTGGAGATGGAACTGCTCGTGAAGAAAACGTCTTCATTGGACGTTACGCAGGTTCTACGAATTGTGGTGGTTGTGCTAATGTTTACATAGGACGTGGAGCAGGTCAGAACAGATCATGTGGTAATTATAATGTTATATTTGGTAAGTGTGCTGGTCAATGTGGTCGTGGTGCTAATAATGTAATGATAGGTCATTCAGCAGGTAGAGGATCATGTAACACCTGTACTGGTGCTAATAATGTATTAATTGGATATTCTGCGGCTTCCTGTATAACCAGTGGTAACTTGAATACCGTAGTTGGTTGTGGTGCTGTTTTTGACATTACGAGTGGATCAAACAATACGATTTTTGGAAATAGGGCGGGTGAAAACCTAACAACTGGTGGTTACAATAATTTCTTTGGTTCTAGAACAGCAGCAGGTGGTGCTGTTACTGGTTCACATAATTTTTCCTCAGGACTTAATGCATTAAACTCTTTGACATCTGGTTCAGGTAATGTGGCCATTGGTGAGAACGCTCTTGCGTGTGAATCTGCAGGACTTTGTAACATCGCAATCGGTCATGATGCGATGCTTGGATCTGATGGTGGTGATTGTAACGTTGCATTAGGTACGAATGCTGGTAAGTGCATCACGACTGGTGATGTCAACGTGTTTATTGGACATTATGCTGGAAGAGCAGTTTCAACAGGTGCGAAAAATATATTTATTGGAGACGTTGCGGGTGGCTTAGACAGTAATTTAAAAACAGGAAATTATAATGTTGCGTTGGGTGGCTGTGTTGGTAGAAGTTTGAGCTCAGGTGGTTGTAACATTTTACTTGGAATTTATGCTGGAGATCAAATAACTACTGGTGGTAGTAATATTGCAATTGGTAGATGTGCAATGAGTGCCTGTGCTGTAACTGGTGGTAGCAATATTGCATTAGGAAGAAATGCTGGTAAAAAAGTAACTAGTGGAGAGAGAAACGTATTTTTAGGACATTATGCAGGAAGTGATACAGCTGATAATAACTATACTGGTACAGAATCTGTTTTCGTAGGAGCCTATGCTGGACAGTCTTCTACTGGACAATATCAGACTTTCATCGGTACAAATGCCGGAAAGAGCTTTAGTTGTGGTAAATGTAACGTTGCACTTGGTTATGCAGCACTGAAAGGTGCTAGTGCTAGTTCTACTGGATGTTGTAATATTGCAATAGGTATTTGTGCTTTAGCGAATGTCACCACTGGAGGTGATAACTACTTTATAGGAAAACTAGCAGGATTATGTGTTAAAACTGGTAGTAAGAATATTGCAATTGGTATTTGTGCTGGTCGTGGAAGTCATACTAACTCTGATGGATTAACTGGAAACTATAATATATTCTTTGGTCGTTACACAGGTTATAATCTAGAAACTGCTTCGGGTAACATACTTATCGGTGACCTGACTGGACGAGATAATACTACTTCATGTAATAACGTTGCAATAGGTAGGTGTTCAAATAGGTATAATACCACTGGTGGTAATAATGTTCTTCTTGGATCAAAAGCTGGATGTGGTTCAAGTGGTAACTCTACATTCTCCAACACTGTTTTGGTTGGACATGGAGCAGGTGAGGGTCTAACTTCTGGTAGTAAAAACATATTTTTAGGATATCAAGCAGGAAATACAAATACATCAGGATCTGCAAACGTTGCGATTGGTTATGATGTAGAACTACCATCTGCAACTGGTGATAACCAGTTTGCGATTGGTTGTGGAACAAGTCGTTGGATTACTGGTGATAGTTCCTTCGATTTAGTTACTAATAATATAGTTCCTTCTTCAAATAACTCTAAGAATCTAGGTTCTGATGCCACAAGATGGGCAAACATATATACAAATGACTTACAATTATCAAACAAAGGTAAGACAAATGATGTAGATGGAACTTGGGGTGACTTTACGATTCAAGAGGGTGAAAATGATCTCTTCTTAATAAATAATCGTAGTGGTAAAAAATACAAATTTAATTTAACGGAGGTATCATAATGGCTTTTGTAGGAACGGGTGCTGCAGTGGCTTGGGTTAATTTTAAAGGAGATGGAACTGTTGCAATAAGAGATAGTTATAATACTACTAGCATAGGAGACGAAGGCACGGGTTTATATGTGATGAATACAGGAACGCTTGCGGATGATGATATATGTGTTCAAATAACTGCTGACAATTTTGAAGGAACACAAGGTGATTCTTTCATGGTTGGTAGTCCAAGAAAAGACACCATATATATAGGTGGAGTAAGATTTCAGTGTTTAAGATTGTGGTATGGACAATCTACACCAGATGTTCAAGATCCATCAAATGTAATGGTATCAATTCATCGTTAAAATTATGACAGATCAAACTAAAAGAATAGTCTATATAAATGATGGGGGAGGTATTACCATTCTTGTACCATCACCTAACTGTGATTTATCAATAGACGAAGTTGCTAAAAAGGATGTGCCAACTGGATCTAAGTATAAAATAGTTGACACCACTGGCATCTCATCAGATAGATCTTTTAGAGATGCTTGGTATGTTGATGAGTCAGACCTTACAGATGGAGTAGGAGAATGAGTATTATCAAAACTGACATGGCAAAAGCCAGAGAAGTACATAAAAATAATATAAGAAGAGCAAGAACTCCACTACTCTCTGCATTAGATGTTGAATTTGTAAAGGCACAAGAAACAGGTGCAAGCACAACGGATATCGTTGCTAAGAAAAACGCATTAAGAGATGCTCCTGCAGCTGCTGGAATTTCAACTTCAACAACTGAGGCAGAATTAAAATCACAGTGGGATACAACCATCTTAGGAACAAGTCCATATTAAAGTTGACATCTATATAATATAAGTGTATAATTAATATATTGAATGATTTGAATGAATAAAACATTTTATTTTATGGCAGGTCTTCCGAGAGCAGGAAGTACTTTATTGTCTACATTACTAAATCAAAACCCAAGGTTTCATTCAGGACCATCAAGTCCTGTTCTTGGTGCAATGTATGCGACACATGAAAATTTCATAGGTAATGAACTTTATACTGGATATCCAAAACCAGATTCTGTCAATAAAATTATTGGATCAATTATTGAGAATTGGTATAGTGACATAGATCAACCAGTCATCATTGATAAGAATCGTGCTTGGTGTGCGAGAGTACCTTTTATTGAAGGATATATTCAACAAGAAGTAAAGATAATTGTACCAGTTCGAAGAGTTGATGAAATATTAGTATCGATTCTTACGATGATTAAACGCAATCCATTTCAAGAAGGACAACCAAGAATTAATTTTGTTGATGAGCAATTAGTTAAGATGAATATTCCGATTAATGATGAAACTAGATGTCAATATCTTTTAACTGCTCAAGGTGGTATTGTTTATGAGGCATTGAATGCAACCAAAATGGGAGTTGATGAAGGACATAGTGACAAATTTCATTATGTAGACTATAATGATTTGATCACAGATCCACAAGGTCAACTGAATGAAATTTATGAATTCTTAGGTGAAGAATCATTTGAACATACGTTTGATAATTTATCAAATGAACATAGAGAAGATGATTTGACGACCTATGGGTTGGGTGATATGCATGAAGTTCATTCTAAATTAGAGAAAACTTCACCAGATCCAAACAAAGTTCTTCCTGCTTCAATTATTGAACTATACAATAATAATAAGAAAACTCTTGAGTTTTGGGACACATTTACTTCATCTCAACGAAAGGTTGGGTCTCCTCCAACCACAAAGATAAATAGTTACAATCTATTTTCAAAATAAATAAAACATACAGTAAAAGTTTAAAATGGCAATTACACACACACAAACTGTTTCAAGATTGACAATCGTTAACAATTCTGATAACATTGTTTCAGAAGTAGAAGTTACTACTAAGTCAGTTGATGATTCTGATCCAACTAATCTTGTAATTGAAGGGAGTGATACTATTGGTATTACAACAACCGATATTACACCTTCTACAGCAGGATTTGTTGCATATGATAGTCTAACACAAGCTACAATACTAGGTTGGACTGAAGTTTCCGATGCACTTACTGCTTCTAATACAAAAATAAATCAGGAGTCTTGGATCAATTCAGTTAAGACACCTCCTACACCAACACACGTAGACAAGGCACTTCCTTTCTAATTTATATCATAATACTATATTATGCCACAAAAAAAATATTCTTTGTTTCATTTACAAGGTGGGTTTGGAAAACATTGTGCTGCAACAGCAGTTGCAAAGTGTATTAAAAACAACTTTCCGAGTCGAGAGTTGATAGTAACCGGTGTTTGGACGGAAATATATCAGAATCTTCCATTTGTAGATCGTGTCTATCAAATGGGAAATACAAGTTATTATTATCAAACTTATGTTGAAAATATGGATTCATTGATCTTTGCAAATGAACCATACTTTACAACTGATCATGTAAATAAAAAACTCCCTCTTGTACAATCTTGGTGTAAGATGTACAATCTTGAATACAACGGGGAGATGCCACAGATAAAATTTAATCCCTTACAAAGAAAGGGTGCGAAGGACTTTTGGCCAAGTCGAGCAAATGGAAAACCAATTATGGTGATACAAACCAATGGTGGTATGTATCAAGAACAAAGACCATATCTATGGGCAAGAGATATGCCTGTTGTTTTGGCACAGAAATTAGTAGATCATTATTCAGACGAATATCATATTTTTCAGATAACAAGACCAGCATGTGAAGTGTTGGATGATGTAGAAGTTTTAAAAGATCCAATGACAAACATGGAACTTGTTAGCACATTGTTACATGCTGAAAAAAGAATTTTGATTGATAGTTGTATGCAACATGCTGCTGCAGCACTGAAACTTCCTTCAGTTGTATTGTGGAATGGAACAAGTCCAAAAGTATTTGGATGGGATATGCATACAAACATAGAGGCAAAGAAACCTGCTAAATGTAAGTTACCGAACAGTGTATTGTTTGACTTTGATTTTACTGGTATTGAAGCAGAGTATCCTTATGTAGATGAGGATGATGAGATATTTGATTTTGATAAAATTGTAAAAGCTGTTGATAACTCATGAATGTAATTGGTCTTTATGGTGCGATTGGTTGGAATGTTTTAATTTCTGACAACCCAAAACTTTTAAAACAATCAGAAGACTCTTGGAATCATGGTTCAAGTGTGACTTTAATTAAAGATGGAGAACACTGTGTCAGTATTAGTGAAGAGAGATTAAGTAAAATTAAATATGATGGTAACTTTCCGAGAAAGTCCATAGAGTATTGTTTGTCTACTGCGAACTTAGATAAGAATGATATTGATTTAGTCATTGTTCCTTCAATGGCAAATCAACAATTCTATAAGAATTATATTAATAAGACAGTTGAAAAGAAAGTCAGAAGATATTTTCCAAAAGCAAGAGTTGAAATTGCATCTCATCATCTATGCCACGCATACTCTTCTGTATTCTCCTGTGATTATAATGAAGGATCATTTGTAACACTTGATAATGCAGGATCAGTTTTGTTTGACACATCAGGACAAATCTTTGCCTGTGAGAATCATTCATTTGGATACTTCAATAAGAAGAAAGGATTATTCAAATACTATCCTGGCATTCCAATGACTAATAATCTTGGAAACTATTATTGGATGTGGGCATATCATATCTACGTGAATAAAATTGGTAAAGATATTAAACTCACTGATCCTAAGTATAGAGAAACTTTCTGTGGTAAGGTCATGGGTCTCTCTGCCTATGGTAACATCAAAGAATTTAAGAAAGACTATAGGACTCATTTTGAAGGCATACCACAGGTCGCACTTGAATCTTTTCCTGGTCGTGATTTCAATTATGGTAATCTCACACCTGAGAATAAGGCAAAGCAACTTCAATACAACTTTGAGAACGCAATGCTTGAATACATGAAGGAACTGAAGGAAAAAGAATATATTAACGATAACCTTTGTCTTGCTGGTGGAGTGTTTTTAAATATACTTGCTAACTCTGTGCTTCGTAAGAATAAAATTACAGAAAATATTCATATACCACCATTCCCAGATGACACTGGTCTATCATTCGGTGCTGCTGCTCTTGGACTATTCAAGGGTAAAGAGGTAGTCAAAATACCACATAACATATCTCTTCTTGGTAAAACTTATGATGACACTGAGATTGAAGAAGCAATCGCAGATACAAACTATCAAAAGTATGATGACTTTGAAAAACTATGTGAAGATGTATCAAAATTTCTTGCAGACAACAAGATTGTAGGATGGTTTCAGAACAGGTCTGAGTTTGGTCCAAGAGCACTTGGTTCAAGATCAATACTTATGAATCCAACTCCGCAGAAGAATAAAGATACAATTAATAAACGTATTAAACATCGTGAAGAGTGGAGACCTTTTGCAGGTATCATGCTTGAAGAGTATCAGGAAGAATATTTCATGGATACATATCCAAATGAATATATGTTATATTCACTGATAGTAAGACCACATAAGAGAAGAGAATTAGGTGCGATAACACATAAAGATTTTAGTTGTCGTATACAAACTGTTAATAAAGAATTACATCCAGAAGTTACCACCCTCTTACAAAAATATAAAGAAAAAACTGGTTGTCCTATTCTTTTGAATACATCTTTTAATGATAATGGTCAACCGATTATTGAGACACCAAAGGATGCAATTGAGACCTTTAAAAAAATTGATTTGGACTATCTAATCATTGGTAATTATATAATTTATAGATAAATATAGAGTACATTGTTTATATGTGTTTTGGTAAAAAAATGAAATTTACTGTATATTCAAAAGATGATTGTGTATATTGTAAAAGAATAAAAACAGTCATGGAGTTGACAGCATGTGATTTTGTGGTGTATACTTTAGGTGAAGACTTTACAAAAAATCAATTTTATGCAGAATTTGGGAAAAATTCAACTTTTCCTCAAGTCATATGTGATGAAAAAAAATTAGGAGGATCTGTTGAAACAATCCAATTCCTTAAAGAGCAACAAGTTATCTGATGAGGAGCTAAATAAAAAAAATGAGCATTTAAATCGTGGTGTTGAGTTACTTCTTAACTCTGGATTTAAACCAAAACCACATCCGATTCATATTATTTTTCAAAAAATAATATGTTGTTTTAAAAGGGAAATAAAAATTAATTTTGAATTTTCCTTAAATATAAAAAAATTAAATAGTAAAAAGGAGGCATCATGACCACAGAAATACTTCTAGTTATTATGTTGCCGATATCTTTCTTATTATTTTCAGCAGGTTCTCTTGCTGGTTGGTTAGCTAGAGATTACATGATGAATTATCGTGAAATACCAAGAGCACATCCAGAAATGTTTGATCCTGATGGTAATCTCATCACTGATGAGATAGTTGCATTTAGATTTGAAAATTATGACGACAACAACGAAGAAGAGGACAACTAAGAAAAAGAGAATCACTGTAAAACCACAGTCTCTTGATCTACCAAAATATCCTTTTGTATTTGAGGTGCTTGATTTAGTATCGAGACAAAGATCAAAAGCAAAAAAAATTGAAGTTCTTAAAAAATATGAAGAATTTCATATGAAGGTATTGTTTATATGGAATTTCGATGAATCTGTAATATCAGTTCTTCCACCTGGTGAAGTCCCATATTCGGGATATGATGAACAGAACACTTATAGTGGTACTTTGACAACAAAATTAACGAATGAAGTTCGTAAAATGCATGAGACTGGATCTTTTTCATTAGGTACGAGTGATAAAGAGGGACATACAACGATTCGTAGAGAGTCGAGACATTTTTATCGTTTCATCAAAGGTGGACAGGATAGTTTAAGTAATCTTCGTCGTGAATCCATGTTTATTAATATTCTTGAAGGTCTTCACCCATTAGAAGCAGAGATAGTTGCCTTGTGTAAAGACAAAAGACTTGGTGAAGTGTATAAAATTACAAAAGAAATTGTACAAGAAGCTTATCCAGATATACAATGGGGAGGTCGTTCATAATGAATAAAGAAAAAGCTTTTGAATATGGTTGTGAAGTGTTACTTGAAAAAACAACAATGGAAAAGGCATCAGGTGTTGATTTTCCTACAGATGCTTACATAATAAAGTATAAAATTGATGAAAAAGAATGTATTGATTTAACTAGAACTGGTAAACTATCAAGTTTATTCGACATGTATTATGACACTCATGGTAAAAATGTTATTGAGAAGATAGAATTTGGTCGTGGTAATCGAGATCCAAAGATGTGGGGTATGAAAACTCCACCAAAGAAAAAAAGATTGAAGGGGTAAATCAAAATCAACTTTTAATTCCAAAATATCGGGAAAAAAAATCCCCCAAAATTTTTCGTGTGTAGGGTTTTTACGAAATTAAAACCAATTATTTAGATTAATATCTGTTTAAAAATTGGTTAAATGTAAAGAATTCCTTAAAATGTAACAGAAATTACAAAAATGCTTGCATATATACTATGAATGTGTTAATATAGACACATCGTTCATCCTAATGATAGAACTCACACTACTGGCATCACTCCTTGTTGAACATAATGCTTCTCATTGGGAAATGTCTTGTTCAGACTGGAACAAAAACAGAATTGAGATACTTAGCGATAAGAATCTTAACTCTGATGCTCACGAGTATCTTATAGATTACTTGAGAAC
>Ga0209232_1000557_pt1 | contig 22587 bp, 30 predicted proteins | sample ETNvirenome_2_60_FD_184066 | JGI IMG/M metagenome (GOLD analysis project Ga0209232, IMG submission 184066) | Marine viral communities from the Pacific Ocean - ETNP_2_60 (SPAdes) (version 2) | ecosystem: Environmental > Aquatic > Marine > Oceanic | place: Pacific Ocean | collected 2013-06-22
AACTTGGAAATTATCTAAACCGACCCAAGAACAAATCAATAAAGTAGGTCGTAATAGCAGATTTATTACTATCGAAAAATCTAGGTCTGGAAGAATGGGGACTCAAATGATAATGAAGATGAAAGATGATCTTACCTTTGCTATCGCTGATTACACTCCTGAAGTATCTGATGATTCTGGTTCTCCTACTACTGTTCAGGATAAGGTTCTTCAAAAGCTAAGAAAAATTCATCCAGAAACTTATACCATAAATCAAATGATTCACGATCCAATGGTTGATGGTAAAGATGCTGCGATAAGGAAATCATTCCAAAGATTAATCAAGAAAGGTCTTATTGAACTTATAGAAGATGATAATTCTAATAAGTCTTATAGAGCAGTCCTCGCTCGCGGGGCGTTGACATATCCTGTCTCATTGGAGGAATCGTAGTCGTACCAATAGATTTCAGTGGGACAACTATGTGAGACAAAATAGATTGTCCCATTGTTTTTGGAGCGTAGGACAACTTTACTTGTCCCATACCCTTGTCCCATACCAGATCAATGTTGTGGAGCGTGATTATAGAGAATGGGACAATTTTAGCCACTCTCCCCAGGGAAAATACTCTTTAACATTAATAAAGTATCAATGTATCGAATTTGTGATAACATTAGTTAAAAAGATATTTATGGCTGAAGCTGGCAAGAAACCTCACGGAAACAAAAAGTATTACCACGTTCTTATAGATATAAACAGAGGAGAGCTATTTGATGAATACATTCGTACGAAATTAAAAATCAAACCTACTTCTTGGATAAGAGATGTAGTTTATAAATTTTTACAAGACAAGATTGATAAAGAAGTGTATGATGAAGCATTGAAAAAAGATCAGGAAAACTGGAATAGAGCCATTCAAAACCGATTACAAGGAAGAGCACTATCAAGGATTCTTAATTCAATCAAGAAAAAAAATGAGTGATTCTAAAAAATTAAAACGATTAAGAGAGATTAGACGTAAAAATTTAGAAAAAAACTTATTAGATGTTCAATTAAAAGGACAAGATCATTATGTTTTTATAAACGACAGAAAAAAAGCACAGTTAGTTAGTAAAGACGGGCAATGGGTTACTGAACATATAAGAACATCTATTCTTAAATTTAATTATGAGATTGATAAAATTAATACATTATTGGTGCGAGATTTTACTAATGATGAGCTTAACGAATACGAAAAAACTTTTTTATCGGATTAATAAATTTAGGTTTTTCTTTTCTCATTTCTGCTACAACACGATTAGCTTCTAGTTCTATCAATCTATTTAACAAAGAGGCCATAAAAATATCTTGATCGAATTTTTTTCTAACAAGATGAGTACAATATCTTTTTATATCAACAAAATCATCAGCTTTCATTATTTCTCTACATTGCATTTCAATCTCTAGTTCCAACTCTGGAGGTGCTGGTTCGATATTTATGTTGAGAAATTTAGTGATTTTCATGTTGAAGGAAAAAGTTGTTTTTCTAAAATTGCAACTGCTTTATCATCAAGAGTATTTGTAGTTTGCTTGGCGATTGATTTCAATAAATCTACGACCAATCTCTTAACAGCAGTTGTTGTTAAAAAGGTCATTAAAATCGGTTTTAGAATCTTATACATAAAAAAAATATGTGTTACTTTCCAAACATAGCTAAAATGCTAGTATTGGACAAGAATCTTAACTTTTATGGCTGAAGAGAAGGAAGAAAAAGAAGGTATTGATTGGGGTGATCTATTTGGTCACGCTATTCGATTTCTAATTTTGACTTGGAGTTTATCAATGATGACTCTTGGATACATGGGAAAGGTAAGGATTGATGGAGCGTTCACGGCTGGACTCGTAAGTGGGGTGCTAGGTTCGTACGGCATTTCCGTGGGAAACAAGAAAAATGGCAATTCTCCTAAAATTGTGGATAATAGTAAAAATAAGGTAGGTATCAAATGAAAAGACTAATTCCATTTTTATTCTTGGTTTCAACTCCTGCTTATGCTGATATAACGCACAGCATACAAAACGTAGTGTCTGTCAGTACTTTAGGTGCTTCATCTACAGCTACAAGAATGGGAACTACATTCTCTTCTTCTGGTACAAACATCACTCCAACATCTAACTCTGTTGATAACGCTATTGGTACGTTAAATCTTGCAGCTACAGCTATAACGGATGGAGTACCAGCCTTAGATTATGACACTACTTACGCTGTAAAAAATGCTGGAGATGCTTATTCTCTAACAGAAACTTATCTAGAAGGGGATGCTATACCAGATTTTCTTGGTGCTACCGTCACAGATGGTGTAATAGATGCTCTTCCTGTTTTTGGAGAAACTGTTAGTTTTTCTGGTGGTGATATTGGCGATACTGAAATGACATTAAATTCTGCTGGTGAGATGGCGATAACATTAACTGATGCTGGAGCAGGTGTTACTGCACAAATGCAAAGTACGATAACTTTAGAAATTGATTGATGAGGTGGTTTGTACTTTTATTCTTCGCAATACCTAGTGCAAATGCAGGAAGCATCACACCTTCGTTTACAACAGGTCAAATGGAGAGTTCGAGTTCCAGTAAGACTATTATTGTGGAAACAATCGTTACTGAGAATTATCGGACAGGATATTCGTATTCTATGCAAGGTACTAATGTGCAACCTGCGGAAGGAACAATCATATCTCCCGATGCTACTTATACAAATACTCAGACATTCAATGGAGTTTCATTTAAATGGGTGACTCCAGATTTAACTACCAAACCTCAATGGGAAGTAAAAGCTCCAGGAGAAGCCTTCAGCATTACAGAAAACTTCTTAGCACCTGGGTTAGATGCGGTATCCACGATCCAAAGAACTATCAATACAGAAAGTCAAAGCACTTCGCTAAGTATCTTCTCGCAATAAGTTTCCTACTTACATCTCCTATAAAAGCTAATACCGTATCATCCCCATCTGCATCTTCTTCTGGAACGGTTATAAATAATGGATACCAAACAATAAATGGAAACTTCCCTACCCATAGATATTCAAACGGTATTCAATGCCAACTACCAACTTTGGCTATCACTCCCTTTGTCACTAAAGGAGAAAATTTTAGCTTACCAAGAGTTACAACAACCCGAACCAATATTTACGACCTTTCAGAAGATGCTAACGGTAATCTTCTTAATCCTGGTCGTGTCCTTTATCAGTCCGAACAGCCAAGATTAGATCAAACAGTATATAACCTAAATTACGGAGTAACCGCTAGTTTTCAAATACCACTTGGAGGTCATGGTTTTAATAAGGCTTGCTTGAAAGCTGCTGAAACTCAAATAAAAGGACAAGAGTTTGCACTACAGAAAGCAAAATTAGAAGCTAATTTAGCAAGAATGAAGATATGTGCAGAGCAGTTTAAGCTCGGTGTAAAGCTAGTAGGGGAAGATGCTATAAGCTGTAAAAACGTAGTATTAACAACGATACCCAATCAAGTAGTACCACATACTCACAAATTGACCCAGTAGATAAGTTACGGGTATTAGACTCATCTACGGATATTTATTCTACATCTTTTTTCTTCTTTGTCAGCTTTTTAATTATGTTTTTTACTAAGGGTTTTACGACATTAAGGAGTAATGGAGTAGTGGCAGCAACGCTAGCAATGAGAGCAGTGCTAACAAGCTGTGGAGGATTTGGTATGTATTGATCTTTGAACGGTACGTCTTCATAAAGAGTGATACATTCAATTCCATCTTCTCCCCTTTTATAGCCTTTTATACGTTCCAAACGCTTTTCATTAACAAAACTTCCTACTCTTAAATTTCTTTTGCTAGGGCAAGGTTCTATTTCTAGCTTCTTATCTTTCTTAGGCTTGATAGTTTTACTTTTAGTTTCTTGTGCAGGTTGAGGTGTTGAAACTGGCCTTTCCTCTGTAAAAATAATTTCATTTGGATCGTATCGCATGGGATTATACGAGGGGATCTGACCCTCTGGACAGACAGTGTACGTTCCGTTAGGATCTGCAATTAGTAAAGAAGGATTTCGTGTAGTTTCTAAATCTCTATGAAATAAATTACAACCTGGTATTTTACCTTCTAATTTATGTTTTATAAAATATGGAGCGTCTGGTATATCAATAGTCGGTATTGTTATCTCAGGCAGCTTAATCGTAGGCATCTCTTTTTTTCAAAATCTCTACTTCTGAAAAACATTTAGGGCAAGATAAGTTAGTCATTACAGAAAAATCAGGATAAGTTGGCATGGAATCATCTATATCAATATCACCACCCCAAATTAATTCATCATCGCACCAATAACATTTCATTTGATAATTGGCATAGAGGGGCCAGTAACCTTTGGTAAACCCTTATCTAATACTTTAGGCATCATATCTTGTACATTACCAAGAATCTGATTCATTACCTTTGCTTTGAATTGTTCTGAAGTTACATACTTGTAACCAAAGTACGCTCCACCACTCATGGAGGCTACCATTACAAATGAGATAATACTCAAAACATTAGCGATTTTTTGGAACATGATTAAAGAAGCATTTACAAGAGCGTTAGCACCTATTTCTTTGATGGTGCTTTTCCTGATTGTGGGTTTAAGTCCACTTTACCTGATTGCTGGTTTAATGACTCGTTCTTTTTCAACAGTAACTCCCCAAACTGAACCCCACCCTGCAAAGCGTTAATATTTATATTTGCTGCATCTAATTCTTTTTGTGCATTATCTCTTGTCTGAACTTGCCTAACAAGTTCTTCTTTCCATTCAGCAACTTGTTTCTGTGTGATTTCTTGCATGGTTTTATCTAAACTATAGACCAAACAGCACCAGATGGCACTGTAATGGTTACACCATTAGCAATAGTAGGATCAACAGCAATCGCATTATAACCAGTGGTTAGTGTTTGAGAAGTGCCTATTTCAGCCTTCATTTCAATAATTCCATTACTACCAGAGATTCTTGGTGCGGTAATAGCTCCAGTAAACGTACCACCACCAGCTACACCACTAAATCCTGTAATATATCCAGCACCATTTGTTATTGCGTTATTGTTAAGAGAGATATTTGCTGATCCATCAAAGCTAACCCCTGCAATAGTTCTTGCATTTTCAAGGGCTGTGGCCGTAGCTGCATTACCAGTTGTGTCTTGATTCAGTGTTCCTACAACAAAATCTAAAGTTCCGTCACCATCTTGATAAGTAACTGTAATCCCTGTCTCTGTATTGCCAGTGACCATGCCACCAACAATATCTTGAACTTGCTCATTTGTTAAAGTCGCAGTTATAAACCCTGCTCCGTTTGTTAACTGGTTCGTATTTGTTACGTTAGTCGCACCAGAAGCAATACCATCAAGTTTTGTACCATCTGCTGCGACATCTCTTCCATCTACTGTTCCTCCAACAGCAATATTTGAACTGAAACTTGCTGCTCCAAAAAATTCGTGAATTGTTCCAGAGCTATTGATTCTAAAACGATCAGTAGGATTATCTATATCCCTAATTCGGAAACTACCATTTTCATTTTTTATTTCAAAATCACTTTCACTATCTGTGTCATTAAGAGTAATTTTTGGTAATATTGAACTTATTGTTAAATTTCCAGTTGAAGTGATAGCTCCTGTTATGTCAATACCAGCCCCAACGTCTAAGTTGCCAGCTATATCTACAGTTCCATCAGTGGCTACTTCTAATCTATTAGCATTATTATCAATATCTCTTACAGTAAAAATACCACCACGATTTTGAAGTGCAAAATCACTTTCAGCATTATTGTCACTTAATATTAAAGAAGGCTGTGCATTTTCAAGAGTTAAGTCTCCAAAAGAGCAATTTCCAGTAGTCGTAATTGCTTGACTACCAAAATCAGGGGAAATCTTTGTACCTAATATCGCTGCACTTGTGCTTATATCAGCATTTACGATAGTGTTATCAGCTATCTTAGCTGAAGTTATTTGACTATCATTTATCTTAGCTGTAGTAATCGAATTATTATTTAATTTTGCGTTTGTAATTGCACTATCTGCAATCTTGGCTGTCGATACAACCCCATTATCAATAGTAAAAGTAGCTCCAGAACTACTGACAGTTATATCACCTTTATCTCCATCAGCGAGCATAATACCGCCATCAAGTTTTGTACCATCAGTAGCCAAGTCTCTGCCATCAACAGTTCCTGATACGGATATATTGCCTGTAACGTCAATTCCATCAGTTATTTTCAAAATAGAGTTATCTTCTTCGTTTTTTAACGTAAGAAAACCCGCACTATTCCATTGAATAAACGCTTTATCTGTTGTGTTTTCTTTAAATCTTATATAAGGATTAACTGAACCACCTAAAGATATTTTTCCATTATCACTACTATTAATAGTTAAAGGAAATACACTAGATGAAGTAAGAGTTAAAACACCTGTAAATGTATCATTTATGTTTGACCTTAAAAAATTTGCCGAAGATATGCCATCTAAAGTATCCGCATCAAGCCCAGAACCAGCACCATCTACAGTTTTTATCTTAGTTAATAAATCTGATGCCGATAACCTGTCTGCTGGTATTGTTCCAGCATTTATATTTGATGCGTTACTGTAATATGATCCATGCTCTCCGTCTAAAGTATCTGCATTTGTGCCAGAAGTGGTTACAGTTACCGAATTTACTATAAATTCACATTCTGCGGATTCTATAGTTACCGTTCCGTCTTCGTTATAAGCATAGTTTCCAATAGAGACTGTGTCATTTGCAGCCAAATAAAGCATTGTCTCAATTTTATTATTTGAAAACTTGCCGTAGTTAGCACCTCTATCGTAATCGTATGTTCTTGTACTTAATATTTCAGTTCCATTTTTTTGAACATAAGCTCTCATTGTATTTCTTGAACTAGCATGGGAATTGTCATAGACCATGTTTGCATAGATTCTGTACCATCCTGCTGCTAAAACAGTAATTACCCCACTTGAGTGAGAAAATTTACTACTATCATTGTGTTCTTCTAAATTAAAATTTACTGTAAAAGCATTACCAGAACCTTGTGCTATCGCAGCATCTACATTAGTTTTTAGATGACAAACAAAATTATCAAACAATCCATTACCTGTTAAATTTGAACCATCAATAGCTGGCAAAGCTCCTGTTAATTTAGAGGCTGCCATAGTATCTATTTTTGCGTTTGTAACAGCACCATTGTCTATTGTGAATGTCGCACCTGAGTTTGACACTGTAATATCGCCCTTGTCTCCATCACTTATACCGCCTCCACCGCTTCCAGATATTTCAGCTATACTTCCGTCATCTTTTTTGGTAAATAATTTACCATTATCAGTTCTAACCGCTACTTCTCCAACAACTAAATCGCTAGTTCCTGGATCGCTACCACTTCCTCTTTTAAGTTTAATTATGTTAGACATTGGCTCACCTCCCTATATATAGATTTTAGTAAGTACCTCCGTCTATGTCGAATCCAGAAGTAGAGCCATCTTCTAAAAATGTAACCAAATCAGATAAAGCAACCTGTTTCATTGCACCGCCATCATTTATAACCATACGATCTGTTACTGCAAAAGTTGTTGATGTTGCTGTTGTATTACCATCTAAAACATTTAACTCAGTTGTTGTTACTGTCGCACCATCTAATATTTGGACTTCAGCTTGTGTAAGATCAGCTAAAGCACTTGCAGTATTAGCACCCATTGTTGCCAATTCTGTAAGTTCAGAATCTAAAGGCTGCTTATTATTTAACTGTGTCTGAATAGCAGAAGTAACACCATCTATATAATTAATTTCTGTGGTTGTTGCTGTGACACCATCTAATTTGTTTATTTCGGCAGTCGTAGCAGTAACGCCATCTAATTTATTTATTTCAGATGTAGAAGCGGTTACACCATCCAGGATATTTATTTCAGCAGTTGTTACAGTCGCACCATCTAACTTATTTAATTCTGCTGTGGTTGTTGTTAAGCCATCAATTATTGAAACTTCAGTTCCAGTAAGATCAGCAAGTGCTGAAGCTGTACCACTAGACATTGTTGCAAGCTCTGTTAATTCAGCATCTAGTGGCTGCTTGCCATCTAACTGAGTTTGTATGCTTGATGTTGCATCTACTCTATTTAATTGTGCAGTTGTTCTAGTGCATCCATCTAATATCTGTACTTCAGAACTTGTTAAATCAGCTAAAGATTGAGCCGTATTTTGGTTCATAGTCGCAAGCTCTGTAAGTTTTGCACTCTTAGCTTCAACATTTGTTCCAATTACAAGCCCTAATGCAGTTCTGGCAGCACTAGCAGAGGTTGATCCTGTACCTCCATCTGATACTGCCAGAGTTCCTGTTATTGAACTAGCAGCAAGGTTAACAGCTAATTCTGTGGATTCAAAAACAATTCCTCCATTAGCTTTAAGATCAGCAGCTAAATTATTACCATTTTTTGATAAACCCTCACCAGCAGAAATTTGTCCAGCACCAGAGAATTGAGAAAAAACTAAATTATTTGTTCCAACAACAGCCGAACCTTTATTAGAACTACAAACAAAACCATTTTCTGCATGTGTTGTACCTTGCTCTACAAATACAAAAGAACCAGCAGCGTCAGCACCAGCAGGTAAATCATCTGTTCTTGTCCATGTACTAGCTTTACAAAGGTACAGTCCATTCTCTGAAGCTGTGTTTTGCTCTTTAACAAGTACTCTTTCATTAGCAGAAATAGCAACACCATCAATAGTTTGAGTTCCAGAAAGTGTAATATTTGCTGTAGTTACAACTTTAACTGAATCTTTAACATCAAGTCCTTGAGCAACTCCATCTACATAACCTTTATTTGCTGCCATGTGGTCAGCACTGGGGTCAGCTACGTTTGTTATAGTTTGATTATTAAATGAAACAGCACCAGTAGGAACAGCCATCTGATCTAGTCTATTTACCCTTACACCAGTATCAAAATCACTTATCTTTGTATGTGCAATACTTGGAATATCAGCAGCGACTAAACTTCTAAATGTAGGTGCAGCAGCAGATCCAGTGGTAGGGCCAGATAAAATTGTATTTGCACTTCTTGTATCTGTTTTATTAAAAAATCCTCCAGCACCACCAATTACAATTATTGAACTTGCAGCAGGAGGTGTAGAACCATCGTCACCAAAACCATAGTAGAGTTTATTATCATTTTCGTTATAAGCTAATTCTGAAGGAGATAAACTTGAAGGAGCACCAGCCGACCCACTAGCTGATCTTTTTTTGATTCTTATAGTGTTAGACATGGCCTAAAAGTTTCCTCCGTTGACGAGTGTAAGTTTGGTAGTAGTTGCGTCTGCTTTAAATTTAGCAGAAGTTGAGTCATAGTAAATGACAGAGCCATTAATTTTGCTGGTTTGATCTATAACAATACCAGTTGGCCCTTGTGGGCCTTGAGTGGCTACAGTAACCACAGTGGCATTGCCCTCATTAACTGTAACAGTATTAGTAGTTTCGTTAACTTCTACAGTATTTTTGGTTTCTGAAATCGTAACTGTATTCATGCTGTATAACCCTCTGACATAAATATAGTACCTTCTAAATAATATTCTTTCAAACCAGCAGAATTTGTAAGAGCAACGTCATATTTTAAAACATCTGGAGTAAATGTTCCTGTCTGTGTATCAGTAAGTGCTATATCTACCGTTCCAGTGCTTCGATTAGTGTAAGTTACAGCAAAATCAGCATATTTATTAGATCGTGGTTCATCCCAAACTTGAGCAGCAACAGTAAATCCATCTAAATTTATCGCAGCATTATTATTATCCTTGAACACAAGTTGTACACTATGATCTGCTCTTCTTTGTACAGTCATATTATATGTTCCAGGAGTAATTGCCATTAGCTTGCCTCTTCGGGTGTGTTACCTTCTGCAACCCAAGCTAAATATTCTCGATAATCTTCATTGTCTGAAGCAGCAGGTATTGATTTTGGCAGCCAATCACCAAGAAAAGGTTGAACAGAATGAACATTACCTGTTTCTGAATCTTTATAAGTTCTGTATTTTGTGATTTTTGTTGCCATAATTACATATCAGCATGAAAAGCGATAAAACCGCCAGTTTCGTCAATAGTTAAACAGGCTACTTCACCTTTACCATTATCATCAGTTAGTCCTGATGATTGTAAAGCGACTTGTCTCTCATTGGCTCTATCTATTGATAAATTAGATATTTCCCTATCACGAGGTTCAACATCAAAGTCACCTAAAGCACTATATTCTAAAGTTGGTGTTGTTCTCATTATTACTCTACAGTTATAAATAAAACGAGCATCTGTATCAGAGTTATAAAAACCCATTAATGCACCACTAAATGCTCCACTACCAACATAATCGTGTCTTTGATAAAATCTTTGGCAATATTCAAGTGATTTGTAATATGGGCAGCGTTCAAATTCAGTAGCGACAGGACTTACTTCAAACTGACAGCCTGTAATAAACCAAGTAGCACCAGCATTTTCTGGTAAATAAACGTGTCCAGCAGGTGTTCTTTTAGTATCACTTGTAGTCCACTCGTTTAATGTGCCTGTTTCTGTGTCAGACCCATAACCTAAACCCCATTCAATTCGGAAACCAGTGTTTTGTGGGTCTGTTGCAGATTGGCCTCCGCTAGTTGGGCCTGTTATTGTGATAGTTTTTCTTTCCCAAGTGTTAGCAGAATCTATCGTATAACTTGTGTAATAAAAATAATTAGCACTAGTTCCATAATATTGAAACCAAAGAGGGTATGTGCCAGTAATACTTCCTTTTACATAAAAAGACAAAGTACACGTTTTTGCATTAGCAGACCCCCATCTCAAGACAGTTACGTCTTGTTTCTCCATCATGTAATAGAACTGATTATTAACATCGGCTGATGTAGGTTGAGATTCTACTGTTGTTACTAATATTTTCGATGAAGTTCTAAAACCTAAGTTTGCTGGTACGTCAGTAGATTGACCATGTGACCACCTACCTGATCCAGAATCAATATCTGTTTTAAATCTATCAACGCTACGATAACCAACAGTTGTATCAACAATGACTTGTGCAGTACCCCTTTGAGCTACTTCATGTCCACCATTTATAATGAAATTTTTGTTGCCTAAATTATTAGAAACATTAGCTGTACACGTTCCATCAGAATTGTTGATAGTGATAGCAGCAGTACTAGCTCCTACACCCTTAACAGAATTTACTTTAATTTCAGACATTAATCAGCCTCCTCTATGGTGTTAGTTTTTGCCCATTCTAAATAATCATAATAGTCTGAGTTTGTTGGATCTACTGGAATCCATTTATATGGAATTTCATTGCTGTCTTTGTCTTTGTACTTAAGAATTATATCTTCATCTATAGTGTCTGTGCCAGCTACTTTTACTTTTTTATACATGGTTAAAACTCCGCATCTTGTATGGCATGAGCCGACATATATTTACCTGTATTTGCACCAGTGCCTTGCATTTGAAGGTTAGCACCACCCATTCCTATAGAAGTTGTGCCAGCGTTTACATCATTGTTATCATCTCTGTTTCTCCATTTATTAGCAGCACCAGTTGTGCTGTATATAGTAACTGAAGGTCTAGCTCTCATAGTGCAAGGAGTAGATGCTCTAAGTCTAATAAATGCACCTGAAATTGCAGCAACGGCATAAGATCCATTATCTGTATTTGCACCAGCGTATGTACCATAATCGTAAGACGAATGATAGTATCTTTGACATCTTCCTAATTCATCATGAAAAGTTCTATGTTCAAAGTCTGTAGCTTCAGAACCTAGTTCTATTTGAAATCCTGTGAAATATGCTGTTCTACCTATTTGACCTATTTCAAATGCAGCCATAACATTAGTGCCACCAACTGTTGGAACTGTAAAAGTTTTTGTAAATCTTTGCCAACTTGTCGTTAATGAAGGATTACTGTCTGTGCTTGTAAAAGAAACCTGATTTGAATTGCTAAATTTACTTTCTCTAAAGTTAATAAGAACATTAACAGCTTCCGTTCCAGAATCTACTTTGCCATAAAAACTTACTGTTACAGTGTTACCAGCAACCATAGGTTGAGAACTGCCTGTTGCACATAACTCAATAGGCTGTCCTATAGATAAATCATTACTACTGTAAGTTAACTTTGCAGAATATTTAAACCCTGCTGGTGCATCAGTGCTTCTTGCATAAGTTATACCAGAACCAGCACCCCAAAATCTGTCAGCACAATAACCTCCATCAGTAGTTGTCGAGCTATTTCTTTGCCAGACAAGCATACCTCCATTAATAAATAAATTTCTATTACTAAATGCACTACCGCTTACACCACTAACAGATTGCAAACTGTTGCTTGAATCTTTAGTTGTTATTACTCCGTCAACATCAGTGCTAGGAAGTTTTAATGTTCTGTCTGCTGTAGGGTTAGTATCTGGTGCAGATATTGAAACACCATTACCACTTGAATGTTTTAATTTAATTGAACTCATGCAGCCTCCAATGCAGCAACTTTAGTTTCTAATGTTTCGATTTTACCTACTGCTTCCTGTAGTGCAGCGGTAAGTAACGGAACTATAAATGAATTGTCAGCACCTTGATAGTAAGGGTTATTATCAGAATCAACTTGATCTTTAGTTCCTGATACGGCTTCTGGTACGACTACTTGCAATTCATGTGCCAAAAATCCATCTATTGTATTTCCAGCATCATCTTTGAAATTAAATCGACAAGGTTTTAAGTCTTTTAACCTTGTAATGCCATTAGACAAAGTAGCTACATTTTCTTTAAGTCTATAATCAGATGTAGTTTGGTAAGCAACTCTAGTAGCATTTATATCTACTTGGCCTTTAACTAAACCATTACGTCTATATTGTGTAATATTTCCACTTGAATTTCTATTTTGCATCAAATTAAAATTATCTGTCTTAGAAAGAAAAAGACAAGTACCTAAACTTGCATTGTATTGAAAACAAGCACCTTCATCACCACTAGTTGTTCCTACTGTTACTCTGTTTGGATTATGTATCTTAAAATGACCATCAGAATCAATTTGCATATAATTTGTGTAAGTTCCGCTAAAATCTCTTCCAAATTTTAGAGCAGCATTATTAGAAGCAATTATCGCATTATTACTACTGTCATTACCCATATAAAGTGCAGCGGTAACAGATGCTGGTCTATTTATTGCAAAAATTTCATGACTAGCTGTTTCTGATCTGATTTCAAATGGTTTATCAGGAGAAGTTGTGCCTACACCAATACGACCACTTGCATCAACGTGTAATCTTGTTGAGCCTCCTGTATTTACATTTACAATATCTGTTCCAAATGAAACTCCTGTATTGCTGTCTGTACCTGTAAAAACAGGTGCGGAAGCTGAACCATCAATTCCAGAAATACCAGTTGTTCCGTTAATGTTTAATGCCATAACTACAAGATAACAAGGATTGCACCGCTTGGCACGGTTATAGTCACACCAGAATTAATTGTTGGTGAAACTGAATGAGCGTGTTTACTAGCAGTGATTTCATAATTTTGAGTGACGTTTTGATCGTTCTCAAATACCCACTGATCGTTACCACCACCTGTAGCTCCAGCACCACCACCAACGGCTGTAAAAATAGTACCATTAAATATCTCAGCTTCAGTAGTAGTTGAGTTAAATCTTATATCTCCAGCAGCAGGGCTACCAGGTCTTTGGGCTGTCGTTCCAACAGGTAATCTAAAGGCTGAAGTGTAGTTATTGATTATTGGCCCTGTAAACGTAGCTCCTGTAAGGGTTGCTAAACCTAAATTAGGCAGCGTAATATTACCAACAGTTGTAAATGATCCCAAGCCAGAACTTACAGATGTACATATTTTTAATTCATTAGTGCTTGTATTTATATGAGGTTGAAAAGCAGCTACGTTTTCTGCACCAGTTGGATCGCCACTTGCAGAGTTTAAAGTTCTTAATGCTTCAAATATATCCTTCATCGCAGCACGGACTTCCGCACCAGTACCGTTATCAGGATGAAAATTATTTCCTGTCTCTTTACCTGTCTCTACAACTCTAGCCATTTAACAAGAAATGTTTTTCCCATTGTACTATCCTTTGCCAAATCCGACAGCTTGGAACGTAAATTGTTTTCCATTGATAGGATTGCCAGAACTATCTTTGAACACAATAGTAAAACCTGTGCCAGTTATATTAGATACTTGGAAAAATTCTCCAGCACCTAAATTAAGAGCAGTAATACCAATAGAGGGAGGATTACTGTTTGCAGTAGCATCAAGTCCAGTAGCTCCTGTAAAAAATGAATTAGTAAAGGGTACGTTTGTAGATCCATTAGCTGTAACTACATTGCTCTGTTCAGTTCTTCTTAATAGTGATGCAGTAAAACCAAGCTCAGTAATCTTTATGTTTTGTGCTGGATCGTCTGAACTTAATTCTGATTTAAATTTAAAACCTCTGCCTTTATACGTTCCATTAGCAAAAGTATTAAATGTTTTATTGGTAAAGTCTGAAGTTGCATAATTTGATCCGCTAGGAGCAGTATTTGTTACAGCAACGAGAATTTTTGCATTAACATTTGTAGCTTCTGATCCATCAAAATCTGTCCAAGTATCAATTAATTCTGTTCTTTGGTCGAATAAAGTACCAGCATAAAATCCCTCTGTAAGAAAATGACGTTTAAGGTCTAAACTAAATACACCACCTAAATCAACAATATTATCAAAATCATAATGACCTTTCATATTACGTTTAACTATCACATCTCCTGATGTAGTCAAAGCAGCACTGGCTGTTACCGTAAAAGTATTTGTATCTACAACAGAAGCAACTGCAAAATCTCCATCTACAGAATTACCAGTATCGTAATCTATTTCAACAACTTGCCCTTGAGTAACTCCATGAGAAGCAACAGTAAGAGTAACAGTTGTTCCTGATTGAGCATACGTTCCAGTTAACCTAGCTGGATTTGTAAGCATTAATGAATTACTTGCATTATCAAAATTAATATTAGTTTTATCGCCTTGAAACTTAGGATTATCATTATCTTCTCTTCTTGTTAAAGCTGTTAACTCTGATAAATTATCAGGAAGATCAAGAACGATACTTGTTTCACCTTTACTAAATCTACCTCCATCATCTTGGAATTTTAAAATATATTCTCCTTCTAAAAAAGGAACTACAGCCTGTGTGGAGTTTCCAGGTAAAGCATCTACTAAGTCAACTGCATTAGCAAAAGTTCCTGTGCCATCTGTCTTTGTAGAATGTCTTACATAGACAAATCCACCATGAGTAACATCAATATCTTCTGCTACATCCCATCTAAGTCTTACCAATTTATCAGAGAAAGGCTCCATTGTTAGATTCTTAACGTCACCTGGAACAGCAGTTTTACCAACAGCGTTAAAGGTTATATCAGTAGAAGTTGCACTTAACTGTAATCCTGCATTATAACTAAACACTTCTATCTCATACGTTCCAATGGAGGTGTTAAATATTTCAAAATCAGGAGCAGAAACAGTAGTGGATACAAAGTTTCCATCTTCAAATCTGTAGTTGACCTGATACTGAGTTACACCGTCAATAGGAGCCCAACTTATTATTAATTTAGAAACTGCTCGATTATTTATAACCACTAATTTTTCTTCAGCTACAAGTGCAGATGGAGGTTCTTTTGGAAGATTTAAAACAGATACAGTTCTTTCAGTTAAAGTAAAATCTTCCCTTTCAATGAAATTGTATTTTTCATCTACATACGATAGTGCTGTTATTACATAATTTATACCATCTTCTTCAGTTACAGTTATGACTCTAAATTTCTGAGGCAAAACATCGTCATTCTCTAGCAACCAAACACTATTAACATTAGGAATTTGACTAAAAGAACCTCCTAATGGAATTACTCCGTTAATAATATCGCCAGCAACAGTTCTTTGTTCAACTGACCCATCAGGTAATACTACTGATATTTTGGCGTTATTACTGCTATCTAAGTCAGTTTCAAGAAAATCATCAACAGTTATAGTTGTTTCAGTCGCTGCTTTTATTCTTCCTCCTCTTCTTATTCCAGAACGCACAGGGTCAGCAATTTCTATAACTGCACCTGGTCTTACAACTACACCAGAATCAATAGAAGTAGCAAAAGTAACTACTTCTGATTCATGCTGTTCTGCGAAAAGAATTGCTTTTCCTAATCTGGCTGCCTGTCCTCTAGAAGTACACCCAAAAGCCTTAACTTGTTTGGTTATTATTCCATATTTATCTATAGCATCATCATCTTCAACAAACTCAAAATCCATTTGCCTCGTATCCATGTTCAAGTAAGAAACAGCTATTGCTGTATGTCTGGTTTTCAAACTGGAACCAGAGTAACTAAATCCTTCTTCAGTAACATTTGCTAGGGTAAATAAATAACTACTATCTTTAGGGCTATCTTGAGCAAGCGTTATTGTTCCTGCTGTCCAAATAGGCATACAACGCATAATACCTGCTATCTCATTTATTAAATCAAAAGCTGATGTTGAAGATTGAATATTTACGTTACAGCTAAATCTTGGCTCTCTTCCTGTTCCAAAACCACTTCTAACTAATGTATTTGCAAATTTACTTGCAGTTACAAAGGAAAATAAGTCTAAGTTTTCATATCGTTTAGCATCAGTACTTTGATCGGGAGAAATATGCACACCAAATCCGTATCTGTGCTCTGTTAGAAGATCAAGTAACACCATTGCAGGGCAAGAAGTCCATTGGGCTGCTCCCATAACACCATTGAAAATATAACCATTTGGATAAACTATTCTGCCTGTATTACTATCTACAGTTGGCGTTCCAGAACCATTTGCACCTGCTCCTGGAATTCTTACTTTTATGCCTCTAATTCTATACTTCCTAGTGGGTATAGAAGAAAACTGCATAGAGTCTAATCGTAGTGACGCATATGCACTATTAGGGTATCTATTATTAGAATCGACTATTGTTGTAAAACTTGTCCACTTAAATGCGTTTTGCAGACTAGAACTCGTACTATCATTTGTAACTCTAGTAACCTTAATATCAACAGTATCTCCAGGATCTTTAAATATGCTGTTGTTTATATTTATACTGTATTGCTTTTGGTAGGCATCAGCAGTTCTACCTTTGATAGTATCATCAATTTTTGTACTATATCCACCAGAATTGTAAGAAAGAGCTATTTTTAGTCTTACTTTCGATCCAAGTAAATCACCATTCTTTTTTGAGTGTTGTATTTGGTCAAATGTTACTGTTACTTTAATTCTGTCAATATTTAGACTTTCTGTATTAGTAGCTTGAATTTGTCTTATAACAGGAGTATCTTTTTTTACAACAACATCTACAGAGTTTGTTGATGCGTTGCTCAATATTCCTTTAATTTTTCCTTGATTTGCAGTTCCAAATCTGGGAATAAACTCTACATTTTGAAAATTAAAGTCTTTTGATTTTGTACTAGCAGAATTAGCAGACTCTCTTAAAACAGGAGTGTCATTCAAAAAAACATCTTTTAATGCAGCTTTATTGTATGTAGTTGTATGCTGAGTTCTTCCTTCTTTTGAAGCAGTAGCAAAACCTTCTATTTCTCCTTCAGAAAATAAGTCAAGAAAAGTACCAAATTGCCTACTATGAAGGGTATCTTTAGCAATGGTAGGATCAGGAGGTTTACGAGGACTAAATAAACCACCAGATCCAATAATATTTTTTGGTAAATCCGTCATTCGTCTGCTTTAACTTGATCGGTGTCTATTGAACCAGAAATTGCTACAGATCCAGTAATAATTTCTCCGTACACTATAGGAACAGGAGTTCCTGCTCTACTTGTATTTTGAGTACCTGCAAAGTTAAAAGAAAGTCTAGGATCATCTTCGGGAACTTCAAGTTTTGGAGTAGGAAATAGCATATCACTAACTCCACTTAAAACTAGAGCACCTCCTAAATATGTAGCAGCTTTAGCAATTCCACTGGTAAATGTCAAAGCTCTAAATGGGGCTTGAGAGATAAAAGCTCCTCCTGTTGCAAAAGCTATTCCTATCAATGCAGCACCTAATAGTATCTTTCCAATGCCTCTACCAGCACCAGTAATAACGGGAACAATATGTATATCTGCTTGTTCTCCTATTGGATGGTGTATTTCTTCTTTGTCAATCGCATAATCACCAACTTTTACTTGGTAATATTTTGGATTCATATATTTTTCTATCTGAGGAAAGTTATTAATCAAAAAACTTACAGCTTTTGAAATATTACTTGCTTGAATTTCAAATTCTTTATGACCTACAAATTCTGCAAGTTCACCGTATAGTTTTAATTTACGCAACATAACGATACCTACCTCCAGTACATTTTTGTAACCATTGAGAATAAGGCTCTCTACAAGATAGTCTATCGGTTAAATGATGTAAAACATCTCCATTTAAAAAAATAGCTACATGATTTAGACCTGGCGATCCAATCGACATTAATATAGCGTCACCGTTTTCTAACTTTTCGTCTGACCTTAATTCTCTAAAACCAGTTCTCCAAGCACAACTTTCAAACAATGGATTTGAAATAAATTCTTCTGGTGTTATAGGTCTATCCCAATCTTTTAAAACAATATTTTTTTCTTCCTTATACCAATCTCTTACTAAACTCCAACAATCGGTAAGACCCCATACCCATTGACGACCCAATAGAGGTGGTTTATATCCACAAGGTTCTAAATATGCCCATTGTTCTGTTTTAGGATTAACAATATGCCACGGAAGATTGCTTTGTTCACAACTAATCTTATCTGCCTGACTAGGTGTAGGCGGTGTTATTGGATGACTATGAACAACAGCCGTAATTTCACCTGTATTATCTGCTTTTATATAATCCTCTGGGTCGATTATGAAACATTGATGTTCTGTCATAGATAAATTACGACAAGGAAAATAACTTTCTTTACCTTTAATATTTAAAAGCAAACCACAAGATTCTTTTGGATCTTCACGTTGTGCATGAAGTAACGCTTTATATTTCCAACTCATGTTATAAAGCTACCGATAGCAGGAAAATCTTTCCTTGTGCATTGACGTTGAGGTGCTCTTACTCCCACCATATCTATTGCTGCTGCTAATTCAAATTCTACTATTTCTCTAGTTTCTGTTGCTTTTCTATCTATTTTGTATATTTCTCTTGGAAACTCTGCTGTAGGATCTGGTGTGCCAAAAGGATTTACTTGAACGCCAGCGTCATTAAAAGGAAAATTTACCGCATCAATATAACGTGCCAAAGTTCTTATTCTTATTACCGTAGCTCCCGCTAAATCATTCCCTGCTGTTACTTTGTTTACGTTAAGCAATATAGCTGTAATAGTTCCTAAAGCATTACTAACAGTTAGTTTAGGTCTTGGTAATTGACCTTTTTGAAAAGCAAAACCTTCTGCTTTAATAGGCATTTTTAAGTATTGATTACCTGCCCAAATAATATCACCATTATTATTCAAATTTGTACCATTGTGAAATCTATAAATTTGACTAGAGCCATGTAATTCTTCATCTGTTTCAAGAGTAAACAATTCAATAATTGATGAAGGATTTATTTTTTGAAGCTCAGTAATAATAGGAGCAGTGCTCATGGTTCAAATACCTCCCTAAATGTTGCCTGGATCGTTGCTCTATTATTAAATGGTATCGACTTGTTCCACCCTTCGCAAACAAACCTTTGAGCTACTGCTTCTCCTGGTGGAGTAAAATCAAAACTATCACTATCATTTGCTTTACCTGCTGCGTTTGCACGGGCATCTAAAAAAGTCTCAATTATATCCGCATCTGTTTCTGACACATTAAAAGTAAATTGATAAACTTTTGGATTTAAATGTTGTGTTAATCCAAAATTAAGTCTGTGTTCATAACCATCACCAAAAGCCACTGTACGAACTTTAGGTGCTGATGTTTTTCTTTGCCCGTATGTAGGTTTTATAGCTGGAAATGTTGAAACAGCCATTATCCAAGTAATCCTCCAGGTCTTTGTTGTTGTATTATTTCAGATTGTACTGCTACAGATATAAGACGGCCAAGTTCTCTACCTCTATCTTCATCACCTTCTACATTAGAACCAGAAGCATCTACATTTACAACAACATTTGTTCCACCACCTAGATCGTGATTTGGAATAATATTTCCAGAAGATGCAGGTGTAAACATTTCTGGGCCACGTTCTCCAACTATATAACTCTTACCTTTACTAACAGGGCCACCTGCTGCTCTGCCAGGAAAACCAGGAAATATACTTGTTAGCAATGAGTTAACACCAAATTGAATAAGTGATCTTTGAATCTGTGTAAATACACTACGAGCAACATCACCAAGAGTTCTAGTTCCTTGTATTGCACCTTCTATAGCATCAACAAGACCTGTTTCTACAGTTGATGCAATACTCGCATATAATGAATCTATTTTTACTTGTGCTTGCCTTAATCTATCAGCTTCTATAATTCTGTCTTTATCAGTTTTAAGTAATTCTTTATTTGTTTTTAATTGTTCTTGTAAACTAAATTTTCTGATTTCTAAAAGCATTATTTTGTCAGTATATGTTTTTGAAGATGCTTTTTCCGCTTCAAGAATTTTACTGACTGAATCTAGTTCGTTTTGAAGTCCTATTTCTACGTTTTTAGCTGACAATTCAAATAATGATATTTGTTTAGCTAATGCAGGATTTAAACCATCTCGCCTAAGTTCTAATATTCTTTTCTCCATCTCAAACTGTGCAAAAGTAGTAGCTTTTAATTGGTTATGCTCTACTGCTATTTCTTTATCTATTCTCATTCCTGCTTCTTTTTCTGCTCGTATTTTTATATTACTTTTTAAAATTTTCTCCTCTATTGCTAATCTTTTTGCTTCGGCTCTACCTTGTTCCGTCATAAGATAGTTAGTTTCAAAACCATTTACAGTTACACTTCTATCTAAAACTGATTGTGCTTGCCTATTTTGAGCTAATGATTTTACTAAAGGATTATCGCTTCCCAACTGTGACTGTGCTTTACTTAAATCTCCCCCTGCAAAACTAAATACTTTATTTAAAATATTTGCTAATCCTGCTTGAATTTTTAAGAATTGAGCAGCCATACCTCCTGTTATTAATTTCATAGTTTCAGCAAATTCTCTTAATGCTCTTACTCCGTCATTACCAATAACTTTTGCTGTTTCTTTTGTAATCTCAGCCAACGCAGCTTGTTTTCCTTCTAATTGTTCTATTAGTTTTATTTCGGCTGCTCTGGAACTATTTATAATTTTTAACTTTTCAATACTTTGATCTATATTTGCATTGGCAGGACTAAGAGCATCTCCCAACTCAACCATGCCATCTCTAAGATTAGTGACCATTTGCAATCCTGCGGTTGCAACAAGACCTCCTGCAAAGCCTCCCATCTGACCACCAACTTTTGTTCCTAAAAAGCCACCACCAAAACCAGCAATACCTCCAGCTATTCCTTGTCCGAACAACAACGGAAACGCACCAGAAATAGCTCCGCTTGTAAATGCTGCTTTATTGCTTCTGTTATTAAATTTATCTAGCCTAGTTGCTTGAGCCTGTACTTTATTATTTGTAATCTGTGCTTTTGTATTTTTTATTATCTGAGTTGTTTCTCGACCTATTGCTTGAGATTGTTTATTTGATGCTGCTAAAGCTAATTTATGTTCTTTGGTACCAATTTTTAAATTTTTTGAATAGTCCTCTAAAGCGTCTGCTGCTGCTATTTGTTGATTAGTAGTTTTACCAAAAGCTCCTGTAGATTTATTAACAGCTTGAACAAGATCATCCATATCTTGTTTATATTTTTTAATTTCTTTACGAAGCCCTTTTCCTCCTTTCCCTCCAATATTGCGAGGGTTCATTATATCTACACCACGAATTTTATCTATACTTGCACTTAACTCATTTACTTTCGTTTTTAATCTATCAAGACCAGACTGACCTTTTACTCTTAAATTTATATTTACTCCGTAATCAGCCACAGAAATAACAAAACTTTATTTTAGTGTACCGCTTTTAGCGTTTTCTTGCTTGTGATTTATTCTTTGCATCTTCATACGCTTTATCTTCGTATTCTTTCTTTAACTCATAGTAAGCAAGCCAATTTATATATTCTTCCTGCGTTAATTTATTAGTAAGTTCTTGAATAGTCATTCCTAGCTCTGAAGCTAAGAAAAACATAAAAAACCAATCGTTTCTAACTTTTTAAATCTGCCTTCGCTTCCTCCAACTTATATTCAGAACCAGAGTTTAACATCGCAAGTTGAATATCTTGCAAAGTAGCTGCATTTACTTCTCTTCGTAATGAAGCCTTATGACCATCTTGAAATAATCGTTTACCATCTTTATCTAATGCTTTTGTAATCATAAGATCCAAAGCAAAATCATCATTAGTTCCACTATTTCCAGATTTCGCAACAATCGCTTCTCTCTCTGCAATAGTTAATGGATTCCAGTAAATTTCTAAAACTGTTTCTTCTTCCTTTTTTAATTCATACAAATATTTTTGGCTTACACCAAATTTGTTTTTGAGAAGTTCTATTGCTTCCATAAATTTATTAGATTGCTATTCTATTATACTAGGCGTTTGCTGAAAATTGACAAGATATTATTCCAATGAAATGACT
>Ga0209232_1000559_pt1 | contig 22570 bp, 35 predicted proteins | sample ETNvirenome_2_60_FD_184066 | JGI IMG/M metagenome (GOLD analysis project Ga0209232, IMG submission 184066) | Marine viral communities from the Pacific Ocean - ETNP_2_60 (SPAdes) (version 2) | ecosystem: Environmental > Aquatic > Marine > Oceanic | place: Pacific Ocean | collected 2013-06-22
TAAAATGAGCAAAGAAGCAGATCAAATATTAGAACTTTATAATAAACAAGTTTTATCTGTAAAACTACTTAATAAGATTAAAGATTGGTTAAACGAAGAAGTTAAAACAAACAACAAATACACATTTGATGATTACAATGGTTTTGATGATTCAGATGTTTATTTGTTTAGAGGTCGTGCAGAAGTTGCAAGTGGCTTACTAGAACAAATAAATGAATGGGAGAAGTCATAATGAATATTTTTAAAATCAATGTAATTAAAGATTTACAAGAGTTAGGTAAATTAGGAGTAGGATCACCTCACATAATTACCAAAGTTAAAAACGGTGTTTATGATGAAGTCATTAAAGATTTTGAAAATGGCAGTGCTTCTGTAACAGAAACAAGTGACTTTATATTAGAGGGGTTTGCAAAATGAGTAGATTATCTGACAAACTACTTGAAGTAGAATTGTTCGTAGGTGAGCAGTTGCAGGACTACACAAACGAGCAGGTGTTAAAGCAAGTCAAGATTAAGTTTGGTGTTGATATGTATGTAGAGCATGCAAAGGATTTGCTTAATGAATTTCAACAAGAACTTAACTTTCAGAGGTTACAGCCATGATTTTAGTTAAAAGAATAGATATGGCATTACATATTCAAGAACTATGTGCAGTTGAAAATATATCTGTAAGCTATCAATCGCTTACAGAAACTGTTCCTAAATATTCAGCTATTCCATCTAGGCGACACATAACCATTAGACCGACTAAGAACACGGGCTATTATGTGTCTGCTTTACATGAAATCGGTCATATACTTGGTGGCAATCAATCTCGTAACAACACAACAAAGGAGAAAGAAATTGGTGCATGGATTTGGGCAATGTTACATGCGATTGTATGGACAGATACAGCAGATCGGGTCATGGCTAAAGCATTACGTTCATACGGTATTAGCCAATCTGAAATCGAGGAACTCCAACACAAATGGAATCCAACAACAAGAGATGAGGAGCGAGAAATTGCATAATTCTAAATTAATTAGACTACACATTCAAAGGGCTACTCCGTATAGGAGTGGCTTTATGGACAAAATTGTTCGGATATTGGACAAGATAAAAGAATGGTAAAACGAGCAAAAATTCATAGCACTAGCAGAGGTTGGGAGAAATCTCTTAAAAAATCTGCGAAGGCTAAAGAACGCCAACAGGAAAAGCGAAGAATTGTTCGGGAAATCAAGGAGGCAAAAAATGGTTAAAATGTTTGTTTTAATATGTGTCGTATGGGTAGAAGGCAGTCGCCATGAAGGTGGCGAACAAAAGTGTATTATGCACCAAAGTCAAGTGCATTATGCAAATATAGATCAATGTCGTGCTGATATACCTAAAAGCGAATTGTTAATTGAAGGTGCTATATTTGATAATTTTGGCGAAGAACCAATAGATCATCAAATTATGGCGGGTTGTTTTGAGGGAGCATAATGATTAGAAGAGAACCAAAGAAGAAGTTTGTTATACATTGTAAGGAAGTTAAATACTACAATGTTGACATTGAGGCTGATAGCTACGAAGAGGCTGAAAAGAAATGGCAGTCTATAGCTAAAAGGCGTGACTACACAACACTACACCAAGAAATTAATGTTATAAGCATAAGTGGAGAAGAAAATGAAACTTAAAGTTATAGATAAAAAAGAAGATCAGCCAACACTTGAAGAAGCACAAAAATTTATCGGTGGCTGGATTGAAAGAGTACAATTAAAAAACAATGATATTTTACTTATTGATGAAGAGGGTAAATTAAAAAATCTTGATGTAAATCAAAAGGCTACAGATCATTGGGTTGAAAGTTATGGCATGACTGACGTTATCGTTGGTGATGCCATTTTAATTAAACGAAGTGCTTTAACGGATTTGTGGTGATTTTAATGAACGTACAACAATTAATAGAAATATTAGAAAAAATAGACGATAAAACTTTGCCTATAAGAGTAATAGAAGAAAAAGATTATTACGAAAGTGGGGATGCAAAGCCAAACTTTTGGTTACACCTTGAAACCGATATTGAACTTAATAATACGGGTCAATCAGGTTATGAGCAATCAGGAGAAGTTAGATTGATAGGGAGTGAATAAATGATTGATATAAAGATCGGAGATTGTCGGGAAGTGTTGAAAACATTGCCCGATAAGCATTTTCAAACATGTGTGACAAGCCCACCATATTACGGATTACGGGATTACGGAACAGCTACTTGGGTAGGTGGATCGGAGAATTGTTCGCATATTGCTGGTACTGCTAGACGAGATGCACACAGAGAATTTGGAACGGGAGATGTTTTAACTATGCAATATCGTGATGTTTGCGAAAATTGTGGTGCAAAACGAGTGGATTCACAAATCGGACTGGAAGAAACACCCGAACAATTTGTCGAGTCGCTGGTCAATGTGTTCCGTGAAGTCAAGCGTGTGCTTAAAGATGACGGAACTCTATGGTTGAATCTAGGCGATAGCTACTCTAGTGGCAGTAGAACTAGCACAACGAACCAAACTGTTCGGGGTAATACTGATTACGGAGTTACTAGACCACCACCAATTGTTGGTATAAAACCAAAGGATTTAATAGGAATACCCTGGCGTGTGGCTTTTGCCTTGCAAGCTGACGGTTGGTATTTGAGGCAAGATATAATATGGCACAAGCCTAATCCTATGCCCGAAAGCGTACAGGATAGATGCACAAAAGCCCATGAATATATATTTCTGCTTAGTAAAAGCCCTCATTATTACTACGATAATGTGGCTATCAAAGAAGAAGCACAGGATTGGGGAACTCGAGACCGAACAAATGGTAAGTATCATAATGAAGGTACTGGGTTAAATCCACATACTGGTCTTGAAAAGTCATATGAAACAAAAAACAAGCGTAGCGTATGGACTGTTAACACAAAGCCCTACAAAGAAGCCCATTTTGCCGTGTTTCCTACCGATTTAATCGAACCAGCAATACTGGCTGGATCTAGCGAGAAGATTTGTTCGGGTTGTGGAACTGCCTACAGGCGTGAAATGGTCACAACTGGCGTTCCCGATAGAATTGTTCGGGATCATATGGTTGGCGTTATACCTAAACGAGATAAACCGACTCGTATGAATAGCAAGGATATGCTGTCATTAACGAAGGAAGATAAGGGTTTTGTTAAGCAATGTGACTGCGATACCAGTGAAACCGAACAAGATCGGGTATTAGACCCGTTTGGTGGATCGGGAACTACTGGACTGGTAGCTGATCGTCTTGGGCGTAATGCAACTGTTATAGAACTTAATAACGAATATGTAGAAATAGCTAAAAACAGACTGGAAGGCGACTCCCCGCTGTTTTCAAAAGTGGAGGTGAGCTAATGGCTAAAAAGAAACAGAAGAATTGTTCGCAATGTAAAGAAAAGATTGTCGCTGGCATGGAACTGGTGATGAATAACCGAACAATTTGTCTTGGTTGCGCTGTTGAGAAAGGAATAGCACAGCAATGGCAAGCACCAATAAGTCATGTTCTTCATTGTGAATATGATGTTTATTCCTGTCCAGAATGCTACAGGAATTACACCGAAATGATGGAGCATCTGGGGTATGTTTGTACCAAACAAGGTACGTTCTATAAGCCTACAAATGACCCCAAAATTGTGGTGCTTTATGAGTGATTTACTTACCACTTACCAACTTACTCGGTAAGTAAAAATGACGGTAAGTAGTAAGTCATTGAAATTGTTCGGGTTTTTGAAGCAACTTACGGAGGTTACTTCTTATCACGGTAAGTTAGAATTTAGCTTTAAGTCATTGATTTTAAAGCTACTTACCAACTTACCGAACTTCCCCCCTAAAGGGGGGTTTAGGGGTCGGTAAGTAAACCGACCACCTAACCTATTAACTGGTAACGAAATGGAGATAAAATAAGATGCCAAAAGTAGCAGAGAATTTAACGAAGGAACAGCGACTCGCTGGGTGGAAAAGATTGACTGATAAACAGCAAGACTTTCTGAATAACTTTATGCACAAGGATATGACGCAAACACAGTCGGCTAGACAAGCAGGATATTCTAATCCTGGCGTTGATGCTGTTAGGCTGTTGCGTAATCCAGTCGTTCAGGAACGCTATCAGGAAATGCGTGAGGAAGCCCGTAGTCGGTTCGGGGTAACAATTGATAAGTCTGTTCGGGATTTGCTGAAGATTCGTAACGAAGCGTGGGAATCGGGGAAATTTGGTGAGGCTATTCGGGCTGAAGAACTGCGTTTAAAGGCTACTGGATTATTGGTTAACAAGGCTCATGTGCTACATGAACGCACAGACAGTATGACAAGGGAAGAAATACTGGCAAAACTACAGGAATTTCAAGACATAGCACAGAAACGCATGAAAACAGCCATAAAGACCCATAACGACCCAGACTTGATAGAGCAAAATAGCGTGAAAACCAAAAACTAGCATATTTACTTGGAGGGGGTACTCTTGGGTTCTCCCGAACAATTCCTGTACGCATAGGGATCGGGGTATAATCGGGCTTATTATCGGGCTTATTATAGGGCTTTGATCGGGATCGGGCTTGTTATCGGGGTCATTCTTTGGCAAATTGTTCGGGTTAGGATCGGGGTCCTCCTGCCTCCAGCAACCCGAACAATTGTTCCCTGTGGATAGATCCCAGCAGGTGTACCTGTCCTTCCTGCTGGAAAACCGAACAATTGTTCTAACCTTCACGGGCTGGATCTGGTACGGCTGGATCTGCTAATTTATGTCATATGATATATTTTTTTTATTTTTTTTTAATTTAGTTGTTGACAAGGTAGCAATCATTACATATATTAGTATTAATTAAACAGCCAATGGAGAAAAAAATGATAGTACAAACAGTAAATGAAAACCAATTCATAGACGCTTTTAGAACTTGGGATACATACAAGAATAATTTTTCTTATGAAGGACTTAGAGCGTTATATGAATATTTGGAAGAAGTTGCGGAGTGTATGGATAGCGGGCAGGTTGAACTTGATGTTGTAGCAATTTGCTGTGACTACACCGAGTTTGAAAACTTGAAAGACTTTCAAGAACAATACGGAAAACAATATAACCAAGTATTAGGAGGAGAAAAAGATTGTCTTGATTATTACACTTCTGTCATTCTTCCTGATTGTTGGCAAGGTAAGGAAGACAACGAAAAAGATTTACCATTCATAATTAGACAATTTTAACGGGGGTTATCATGTTATTTTATACAATCTTCTTAAATGTAATAGCATTCGCACTATTTACCGCAACAGTCTTGCTCTTTCTTTTGTAAATTGTTCGGGGATCGGATCGGGGGTTCTTCCCCCGATTTTTTCCTGTAGATACCGAACAATTGTTCCCTCCCCTCCCCCCTCCTGCTTCCAGACCTGTAACCGAACAATTGTTCGCTTCTGTCCTGCTGGTTCAGGGAATCCTGTTCCTGAAAAAAAATAAAAAAAAGTTTATTTTATTGTTGACAGGTGTTGTAATGATTGCTATATATAATATATTAATTAACCAAAGGAGAAACAAAAATGAATAACATGAACAAACTGGTAACAATATGGAACGACTGGACTAAAGCGAACAACTTGCCCAGTATGAGTGCCAGCGAGTTACTTTGGCAAGAAGGGTTAGACGAAAGCCAAAAAAGATTCATCAATGCCTTCATCGAAATGTGGGAATCAATGTCAGCATACACATCATCTTGGAATCAATAGGTTTCTCCGAAAAAAGTCCAGCAGGTTGCTGGGCTTTTTTTTATCTACAGGGCGAACAATTGTTCGCTATTATTTTCCTGTGCAGTTGCATGGTTATCAATAAAAAAAAATAAAAAAAGTTTATTTAGGAGTTGACAAGGGTGGTAATGATTGCTATATATATAGTAATTAAACAAGCCAATGGAGAATGATATGTTTGATATAGAGTATAAACTAGGTTGGAGATACATAGTATGGGTAGGCGGTGTAGACGACTATTATAAAAACTATAAAGATGCAAAAGAGGCAGCTCAAGAGTGGACTGATGCAGGTTACGACTTTGTGGAGATTCAAGAACTATCAGAATTAAGAGGGAGTCAATAATGTTGTATTTAGCATACGGTGCAAACCTAAACAAAAGAAACATGGCAGTAAGGTGTCCACTTGCGACACCTCTATGCAGTATTAATCTAAAGGGTTACAAGTTAGCCTTCAACAATGTAGCGACTATCGTCAAATCAGCAGATGATTCCGTGCCTATTGGGGTGTGGAGAATTACCGACAAGTGTGAGAAAGCACTAGATAAGTATGAGGGTTTTCCTAATCTATACCGAAAAGAATACTTCGACTTAACTAAGATAGGATTGAATCAGGGTATGGTATACATAATGAACTATGCAGGTCAGGCAGTACCGAACAAAATTTACTTCGACACCATAAAGCAGGGGTATCAGGACTTCCAGCTTAATACCGAACAATTAGTAAATGCTGTACTGGAAGCATATGATTACGAAAAAGATACTGGTCGAGTCATTCAAACGAGGCGTGGTGGGAGCAGATGGAGGTAATTGTTCGCTTCGCCCAGCAAAAAAGCCCAGATCCTTCTGGGTTTTTTTACAGGTAAATACCGAACAATTGTTTGCTAATCGGGAGGGCGCTGATCGGGAAGCACTCTGATCGGGAAACTTTTTGACGGCATTTTAGAGAATCCCGATTCTGAGATCCCCATTCCTAATAGAAATTTTTTTTGATTTTTTTAAAAAATAAAAAAGTCAATAAAAACAAAGACTTATAATTAATTAAATTAGTTATATACTATATATACAAAAAATAAATATTGTAATCATTACTAGAACTGTTATTTTAATTAGACATTTTAATTTAATTGGAGAAACAAACAAATGACTATTTTAAACAATACCAACAGACCTTATTTTTTAACTTTTGGCTTAGAACCTGAATTTGTTAGACCGCATTATTCAGGTGTAGATATTCATAATCATGTTGATGGAGTATTTGCAAAATCAGATGGCAGTTTAAGAGATGGAGGAGAATTAGAACTTCCGATTTATGCTGATAGCAATAGAGCATGGGAACATATAGAAAAAGTTTTTAATGTAGCAACAAACCAATATAATTGCGTATCAAATTCAATAAAATGTTCTGTTCATGTTCATATAGGAATGAGACCAATTAACAGAACAATTGTAAATGAAGAAGATTTTACAAATGAAAGTATATCTTACAGTCATAATAATAATGATGTCAGATATAGATCAGCTAAAAAAATTAAAAGATATTTTGGTGAGCCTTTACCATTGGAAATTGCTAGAGATATAAGTTATAGAATTGTCAAAGATATAGCTTTATTTTCTACAATGTTGACACCAAAAAGAAGAGACTGTTATTTTGCTGAATATCCAAATAACACCGCCCAAGCTATTCAAAACACTAGAGCAGATATAAATAGCTTAATAAGAGCCATTAGCACAGGAAGAAGCGGTGGTAAATATTCAGCTATTAATTTGTTATCACTTGCACCAAATAACTATAATAACAATGTAAAATATACTATGGAATTTCGCTCACATAGTGGATCTATGGAAATGGAAAAGCTAAGAAATTGGATAAGATTTTTATTAAACTTAGCTTATCATTCAATAGACACTAGATTTGAGCAAGCACAGAGCTTGCTACAGACACCAAACATTATTGCAAGGCAAGGAACAAAGGCACAAATTGTTTGGGAGCTTGCAAGATCAGAAAATGGAGCATCAACTCAAGAACTTATGAATGCTAGTAATATCCAATCAGCACAGAGAATTAGAGTTATGTTTTCAGAATGGAGAAATCAACTAGCAAATACCTTTGGTCAGAATGTTATTGAGACATTAACGCAACAACATTATGGACACCGTTATTCTACTAGTAACGGACAACATGATTTAAACGGCTACAGAATACCAAAAGAAATACAAGGTAATGGCAACGGTTATGTATTTAATGGAGCTGGAGACCCATCTATTCTTGCAGGAATGACACAAGATTTATTGAATGCAACGAATGCAAGAATAGCACAAATAGCTACTCTTAGATCGAGATAACAACAACCAAACAATTGTAATTAAAATGTAAATGGTGGGATTTATTCCCACCTATTTTTTATTTATTAACAGAACAATTGTATTTATTTAATTATTTTAAAAATTATTTAAGTTATTGATTTTATTATATAAATCGGGCATATACACCCTATACACAACCAAATTATATATACAAACAATCAAAAAAAGTTAAAACCGTGTTCCCCTCAAACGACCCCCATCAATTTCAAATACGACCTCAAAAAAAAATTTTATAAAAAAAATCTTGCACTTTTTTGTATTCATTGCTACATCTTGTATGTTAGGAGGGCAATATGCCTAGATATAGATTAAGCTACGGAAGGAAGAGGACGTTTGAGTCTAAAGACATCATGGGTGTTTTGGATTTCATGGGCATAGACAAGGGCAAATCAGAGAAGAAGTGGTTAAAAGACAACGCTATGGACATTTGCAACTATGCTTACAAGCCGATTAGGTTTGGAACGAAGGAAGAATTTGTAGAGGACTTAGTAAAAATCAATTTATTAGAGGAGTTAGCCAATGAAACGTAATGAAAACAGTTATGCGAAGGTAAAAAACAAAGAAATGTTGAATTACCGCAATCAATTAGGGATAAGTCAGGTAAATATGGCACAAAAATTAGGATTGAGCCATAGAATGTGGAATCATTATGAGCATGGAACGAAGCAAGTTCCCATATCTGTAGTTTTATCAGCGAAATATTTGTGTAAAAACATGGATAAGATGGATGAATTGCACAATGAGGTAAAAAAACACGAAGAACCGTTAACGAAATGGGATATTGACAGAATTGAGGCTCTTATGAGGAAGATGAAAGACGATATTTCTGCAAATTCTCAGATAGTTTCCAAGATTTTAGCACAAAGTCACAAAGAAATGGGCTTTCTATTGTCAAAAATAAATTAATCGTATAGTATCTTCACATGAACTAGTTTTATGTGGAGATTTTCATGGCGAATGGACCTTTAGGCGGGAATATGGGTACACCACCTGTACCACCACAACCGCCACAGGTAAGTTTTGAGACAACAGCCCAGAGCAGGGGTAATTTTAACAATTTTTTAAAGTCCATGCCAAATACAACGGCTATGACCCCGATTCCTCCATTGGGGTCAGCTCCTATGATGCCTGCTCCTAATCCTATGAGTAACATTGATATATTCAATCAGCCTCCTTCTATAGGAATGGGCATGATGGGTATGAATCAGCCACAAATGCAACAACCTATGCAACAGCCTATGATGCAATCACCTATGATGGGTGGTCTTATGGGTACACCTGTTCAGAATTTCTTTTTTGGTGGTGAGGCTATGGATTTTGAGGGATTTAGCGATTCATCTGATCCTTTTGGTGGAGGTGACAGTTTTAATGATTCTAATGACACAAGCGATCCAGTAGTTGGGGATACTTTTGACAGATCTACATCTGACGCTTTTCAATCTGCATTAGACGATATAACTTTAGGGTCTGATGACAGTATGTTTGCTGATGACCCAGCAATTGTGGATAGAAGAGGTGTAAATGTAGGGCTAGAGAATACTGGTGGTTTTACAACAGGTGTTGTTCCTAATTTAAGAGGTGAGCGTTTTACAAGATTTGAAACTCCTGATTATGCTTTAAGGGCTTTAGGCAGAGATTTTCAAACCAAGATAAATAGAAACCCTGACTTAACAGTTGGTGATTATTTTGAGACATTTACGCCATCATCTGAAAATCCAGGTGGCACGGGTAATAGAGTAGCAGAATTTACAAGGGCGACTGGCAAAGGTGCTGGAGATCCATTGTCTTTAAATGACATGGGTAACATCATGGATATTCAGTATAAGTTTGAGACTGGACAAGGCAACACACCTGCTGGACGAATAGAAAAAATTGCAACAACTGTTCCGTTAGATAATGAAAATCAAATTGCGAATATATTATCTGGTCTTGATTTAAACAATGCTCTTGCACTTGATAATAAAACTCCAATTGTGACTGCTAACACATTACCACCTCCTAGTGACTACGAAGAAAATGTTGGTGTGCCAGGTGCTTTAAGACAGGGTGATAGAATAGTTGCACCAGGTTCAGGAATAAATTTTCAATACACCACAAAAGGCACAACACCAAAAGAACAAAGAGAGTTAAGAGAACTCCGTGATATTGATGATGCTGAATTTAATCCTACAGTATTAGAAGCAACAGATAGAGGAGGAAGATTTGGCAGAGCATTAGCTAATGATTTTCTAAGTGCAAGAAGAATGCCTGGTACAGCAGTAGGTGATATAATACAATCTATACCTCAAGTTGATTCTTTTGGAGATCCAGCTAGAACTGACCCTAGAACTATGACAGAAAGTGCAATAAAGACAGGCACAGGTCAAATAGCTGGTATGGATGAAAATACATTCAGATCATTATCTGATGAGGCTCAACAGCGTATATTAAGTAACATAGCAACTGCTGATATGGGTACGACTTTTACACCATATGATCCAGAGCCTAATTTTGGTATTGCTCCTGACACTGCATTAGAAACTATGGCGGGTAGACGAGATATTTTTCAGCCAGACGATATTACATTTGATCCAATAACAATTGAAGAAGATGATTTAACGACAGTATCTCCAGATTTATTATCGAGTATAGGTCGTGAACAAAGAATTGATGATGCAAATACATTCAGATCAACTGTTCCTGATGCGGCTAGAATATTTGGTGGTAGACAAGTTTCTAATTTACCGATAGGTTCTCCAGCAAGAGGTGGCACAGCATCTGGAGAAGAGTTAGATCAAGCACCAGTTTTAGGAAGAAGTCCTGGTAGTTTACAAGCTCAATATGGCGATAGACTAGGTCCTATGCTTGCTGGATTAAATCAAACAAGACAAGATGCTTTAGGTGATTTATCTCAACAAAGAGATTTTAATATTCCAGGCACATTTGGAGGTATTTTAAATGCTCTTGGTAATAAATCAAGATCAAGAATGATTGATGCTTTATCAAGTGGTCAGGGTAGTAGATTATTTGGTGGTACTTATGAACCTACACCTATATATCAAGATGGTCGCATAGTTGGTGTTAGGGATCAATATGGCAATTTAATGGAAGGAAGAGATCCTTTTGCTCCTGACACTGGAAGCAATGAAAATGAAGATCCATTAATTCTTAGACCCATTGCAAAAGCAAAAGAAGAAGAAGTAGAAGAAAAGGATGATACACCACCAAACATAATAGGTGGTGGTGACGCTCCTGCTCCTACAGCTCCTAAGTCTGTGGTTGTTGATTCACCATTTACAAGTAATGTTTCAAATTTTGTTCCCTCTACTTTTAACACAGGAGACATCAACAAATTAATTGCGATGTTGACAGATGTTCCTGCTCCTAAGTCTATGAAACAAGGTGGAGTTGCACAATTTCAAAATGGTGGCAGAGTGGATCAAGCATTGGATAGATTTTTAGCGACAGCATAATGGAACAGGCTCTAACAGCTTCAGAATTTGCAGAGTATCTTAGTGATGATGAAATATCTAAGATTACTCCGCTTCTTGATCGTCTTAAAGTTTTAGAAGAACAAAAAACCAGCCAAGACAATTATTTAAAATTTGTAAAGAAGATTTGGCCCACCTTCATTGAGGGCAAGCATCATAAGATATATGCAGACAAGTTACAGAAGGTAGCTGACGGTAAGATTAAGCGTTTGATTGTTAATATGCCACCTCGACATACGAAGTCAGAGTTTGCGAGTTATTTGTTTCCTGCATGGCTCATGGGTAGACGACCTGATTTGAAGATAATACAGGCGACACACACGGCAGAACTAGCTGTAGGTTTTGGTCGTAAGGTAAAGAACCTTATTGATAGCGATGATTTTAGGGATATATTCCCAGAGATAAAATTAGCTAGTGATGCGAAGGCATCTGGCAGATGGTCAACAAATGGTGGCGGAGAATATTACGCTGTTGGAGTTGGAGGTGCGTTAGCTGGTCGTGGTGCTGACTTATGTATCATTGATGATCCTGTATCAGAGCAAGATGCGTTGAGTCCGACAGCGTTAGATGGTATTTACGAATGGTATACATCAGGACCTAGACAAAGATTGCAACCAGGTGGATCAATCATTATTGTTATGACCAGATGGGGTATTAAAGACCTGACAGCTAGAGTTATATCCAAGCAAGCTGAAGGAGGAGCAGACAGATGGGAAGTCGTGGAGTTTCCTGCAATATTTCCAGATACAAACAATGTACTTTGGCCCGAATATTGGAGTCGAGAGGAGTTAGACGGAGTAAAAGCGTCAATTCCAGTAGCCAAGTGGAATGCACAATATATGCAGAACCCAACGGCAGAAGAAGGAGCTATAATAAAAAGGGAGTGGTGGAATGTTTGGAATAATAGTGAACCACCTCCGTGTTCATACGTCATACAATCATACGATACCGCTTTCAGTAAAAATGATCGTGCTGACTTTAGTGCTATTACTACTTGGGGGATATTTACTCCAGTAGAAGGTGAGGGTGATGCGATTATTTTACTTGATGCGGAGAAGGGTAGATGGGATTTTCCAGAACTAAAGCAAAAGGCTTATGAACTAAACGAGGCTTACGATCCTGATATGATTTTAATAGAGCAAAAAGCGAGTGGTACGCCTTTAACACAGGAGTTAAGACGTATGGGTGTACCTGTTACACCCTTTACACCGAGCAAAGGTGCTGATAAGTTTGCAAGGATGAATGCTTGCGCACCTGTGTTTGAAAGTGGTATGGTATGGAGACCAGATGCTAATTTTGCAGAGGAAGTTGTTGAGGAATGTGCGAGTTTTCCACATGGAGACCATGATGACTTGGCAGATTCGATGACACAGGCTATACTAAGATTCAGACAAGGTGGTTTTATATCCACACCTGATGATGAAGAATTTGAACCAGGATATAGAAGAAAAATGGAGTATTATTGATGACCAAAAGATTGCAAAAAAATCTTTCCAAAGCAGTTTCAAATACAGACATAAATAAACTTATGGAAATAATAAAAAGTCCAAGCATGGACAGCATTCCAAAAAATTTACAAGATATTGCAAAGCAATTAGGTAAATCAGTGCAGAAAAAAGAAATGGGTGGCGAAGTTATGGACACAACCAAATCCATGCCTGTTGGTATGATGGACGGTGGTAAAGTCAAGAAGATGAACATGGGCGGTGTCATTGGTGGTCGTGGTGGAAAGTTCAAAGGAGTTAGATAGTGTCAGACGAAGCCGATAGAATTAGAACTTACCAAGAATTAGCAAGGCGTGGTCAGCCTGTGCCTGGTAAGAACTTTGGAACTGGCGTTACTCCTAAGACAAAAAAGATAGAGCCAAAAGTAAAGGAGATAAATCCTGGCAAGAATGTTCAACTTAAATTGTTAAGATTAGGTGGTAATGTGAGTAAAAGCAAAAACCCGTTAGCTGGTTTAAAGATGGCTACTAATATAGCTAATCAAGAAAGTAAGGATTTAGCTAAATTAAAGAAAATGGCTAAAAAGCCTCGTAAAATTAAAATGAAAAGACCCACTAACTTAGATATAAGAAACGCATCTATCACTAAACCAACGACAATGGGTATAAACAAAGCAACAATTATAAAAGCAGAGAAAGGTGGACTAATGGAAGCAATTGATAAAGTAAAAGCAAAAGAAATGAAATTAGGTGGTGAAGCAAAACCTTTAGTGGGCGGTCAAAAGAAACTAGACAAAAACAAAGATGGTAGAATATCTGGTGATGATTTTGCTATGATGGAAATGGGTGGCAAAGTAGAGAAATACGGTGGCGGCGGTAAAGTCAAAGGTGGCAAGATGTCATGTCGTGGCATGGGTGCAGCAATCAAAGGTGGCGGCTTTTCTATTAGATAGGATTTAAAATGGCAATCGAAAAAATAAATGGTATTGATGGCGCAATGCCTCCAGAGATAGAGTCTAATCTAGTTGATTTGACAGAACAGCCTATGATTGAAGGTGTTACAGAATTAGATGATGGATCAGCTATCATTGGTGAGATGGAGATGCAAGCAGAAACTCCTATTGCCATTCCTTTCGATGCAAACTTAGCAGAACATATTGACGAAGATATATTGTCAGAAATATCCAATGAGATTATAGGCAATATAGAAGATGACACTAATTCAAGAAGTGATTGGGAAGAACAATACAAAGGTGGTCTTGAGTTACTCGGTATGAGTTATGAAGACAGATCAGAACCTTTCGAGGGTGCATCTGGAATAGTACATCCACTACTTGCTGAATCCGTTACACAGTTTCAGGCACAGGCATATCGTGAAATGCTACCTGCTGGAGGACCTGTTAAGACTTCAATTATTGGAGCAGAAACTCCAGAAGTAACAGCTCAAGCAGAGCGTGTTAAAAATTATATGAATTATCAAATAACTTACGAGATGGAAGAATATGATCCAGAATTAGATCAAATGTTATTTTATCTTCCAATTGTAGGTTCAGCATTTAAAAAAGTTTACTTTGATCCAACAATGCAAAGAGCAGTAAGTAAGTTTGTGCATTCTGAAGACTTAATTGTTCCGTATAGTGCAACAGACTTAGCGACTGCTACGAGAGTTACTCACTGCATTCGTATGGACAAAAATGAAATTAAAAAATTACAATTATCAGGATTTTACAAAGATATAGACCTTCCTAGTTCTGGTGCTGATTCAGATGGCACGAATGATGTGAAGGATACAATTAATGAGATAGAGGGTATTACAAGTAGTTCTTCACAGAACGAAGAAATGATGATTTATGAAGTTCACACAGATTTGGATATTGAGGGGTTTGAAGATATTGGAGCTGATGGTGAACCGACAGGATTGAAGATGCCCTATATCGTCACAATCATGGAGGACACTGGGGATGTCTTATCAATCAAACGGAATTTCAATGAAAGCGATCCGCTCCGTAGGAAAGTGCCTTATTTTGTGCATTATAAGTTCCTACCTGGTCTTGGGTTTTATGGTTTTGGTCTCACGCACACTATAGGTGGTCTTTCCAGAGCTTCAACATCAATACTTAGACAATTAATAGATGCTGGTACATTGTCTAATCTTCCAGCAGGTTTCAAAGCTAGAGGAGCTAGAATAAGAGATGACGAAACACCTCTTAATCCTGGCGAATTTAGAGATGTGGATATGGTCGGTGGTGATCTAAGACAAGCTATCATGCCATTACCATTTAAAGAACCATCACAGACATTATATTCTCTTATGGGAACATTAATTGATTCTGGTAGACGTTTTGCATCTATGGCTGACATGAAAGTTGGTGAGATGCAGGGCAACGCTCCTGTTGGCACAACTATGGCTATCATGGAGCGTGGCACGAAGGTTATGTCAGCCATTCATAAACGTCTTCATTATTCGCAGAAGATAGAGTTTAAGCTATTAGCTCGTGTTTTCTCTATGGATGTTCCAATGTATCCGTATCAAGTGCCAGGTGCGCCACCAGAAATAAAACAAGCTGATTTTGATGACAGAATAGATATATTACCTGTTTCTGATCCTAACATATTCTCAATGTCACAACGTATCGCTTTAGCTCAAACTCAATTGCAGTTGGCTCAAAGCAATCCAGAAATTCATGGGCAGAATGGTATGTACCAAGCCTATCGTAAAATGTACGAAGCGTTAGGCGTTACGAACATAGACCAAGTGTTGCAACCTCCCCCACAACCAATGCCCATGAACCCAGCAAAAGAAAATCAAGAGGCATTAAGATTAGCTGTGTTAACTGCATTTCCAGAACAAAATCATCAGGCACATATCACTGCACATTTAGCTATGATTTCTACTCCTGTAGCACAATCAAATGCGTCAATACTTATGACATTGCAAGGTCATATATCCGAGCATATAGCCATGATGTCTGAAATAACTGCACAGCAAGAAGTTATGGCAACGATACCGCCAGAGCAACAAATGATGATGCAACAAGATCCTAACATGCAAAAGCAGATAGCAGATCAAGTTGCATCAAGAGCAGCCGAAATTGCAGCCGAAGTGCAAGAGCAATATGCACAAGCACTTACACCTCCTCCACAAGAAGACCCTCTTGTTAGTTTAAGAAAACAAGAATTGGCTCTTCGTGGTTCTGAGATACAGCAAAAAGCCGAACAATTTCAGAAAAGAGCAGAAATGGATGCACAGAAAGAGTCAAATGATACAATGATTGACAACAAACGTCTTCAGCAACAAGAAGAAATTGCTCAAGATAGAATACAAACTCAACGAGATATAGCAGCTATGAATGCTATGAAAGGAGGAAGAAGTGGTTAGTTCAGTTCGTGCAGGAATGATTGCACAAGAAAAAGAAAAGAAGAGACAAACAAGACTTGCTGAAGAAATGGCAAAACAAGGCATAGTGACTTCACCAGAAGTTGTTATGAAAACAATAATAAAACAAAATCCTTTGGAAGTATTAGAGGTTATAGCAGATGTCGAACCAAAAACGGAACAAAGCACAAAAGAAGATAAACCAAAGAAAAAGACAAAAGCCAAAAAACAAACCAAAAATAATAACAAAGTTCTCAAAGATAGCTAGACCTCAAAGGTTTGAAGGTGTTTTTTAAGAGGTAAATATGGTAGTTGCAGAAATTCTTACTGGTATTGCTCTAGTTCAAAAATCAGTAGATTTCATAAAGAGCAACATAGGTACAGTAAACGACATAAAAGATATAGCTAAACAGATAGATGGTTTCTTTGAGGGTGAAGCTCAAATGAATAAAGGTCAAGGCAAAGGTCTTGGCATCAAAGAACAGTTTGGAGTTGAGTCAACTGCTAGTGATTTTATAGATAGAAAGTTATTAGAAGAAAAAAGACACGAACTTAAAATGATAATCAACTTGAGGTTTGGTCCTACTGCTTGGGATCAAATTTTAGCTGAAAGAGCAAATAGAATAAATGAAGCTAAAGAAGCTGTTAGATTAAAAAAAATTGAGGCAAGACAAAAACAAAAAGAAATAATAGATGTTTTGCAAACAGCAGGGATTGTTTTCTGTGTTATTGCAGTTTTAGGTATTACTATAGCTATGTATTTTAAAGCATTTGCTTATGAGTACAAATCTAAAGATTACACAAGACAACAAAAAATACAAAGAGGCGAAATAGTTTTGCCAACTATGACTACTTGTAGGCTTACAAAACAAAAAGTTTTTAAAGATAAAATGGCTTGTATTTATGAGGGTGCAAATAAAACATATGAACTAGAATTTACTGATATACACATTGGTTGCCCTAGACAGTATAAATGTGTTCTTAATCCCAATGGCAAAGAGCCAAGCATTGATAAAGTTATGGAAAGTTTAAGGAGTATAGCCAAATGACAGCATTTATGCTGTACTGTACGTTAAACGGATTTTTAGTTAAAGAAGGAGCAATTTATTTTCGTAATGTAAATGATTGTTTGAGATTTGAAAAAAAACTTAGTAATCAAACATTTATGAAAAATAATGAAGAACAAGTTTATGATTGTATTTGTAAACTGATTCCTAAAGTTGATCCTAAAAAAGTGAGGGTTTATTGATGACAGAAGATAAAAAGAAAATAATTAATGTGGACATAGGTCAGAATAGTTTTGAGCTTATTCTTCGCATATTAGGAAATGAGTTTATTGCAATAAAGATTGGCTCAACTAATTTTTCTGGTAAATTAATAGCAGGCGGTATTTTATTATTGTTTTTTACTTTTATGATATTAGAAGTGTTTGGGTTGAATGAGGCGTTGATGAAATGAATGTAGATACTTTTTTAAGATGGAAAATATTACCAAGATTGATGATGCTTGCTAGTACAGTAATGTCTTGGCGTTGTGCAGAATGGTTTATGGGTTTGGAAGACCCAACCGCATCGCAATCAGCATTTGTATCTGTAGTTATGGGTGTAATGACAGGTGTATTTGGTATATGGATGGGTCACGAACATAAGGGAGATAATAATGTTAACAGCGTTAATAGGACCAGTAAGTAATTTACTTGGTAAGTTTATAGAAGACAAAGACATGAAGAATAAGTTGGCACATCAGGTGGCAACGATGGCTGAGAATCATGCGCAGGAGCTTGCGAAAGGTCAAATAGAAATAAACAAGGCAGAAGCACAGCATAAATCCATATTTGTGGCGGGCTGGCGACCCTTTATCGGTTGGACCTGCGGCATTGCCCTATGTTGGCATTTCGTACTTGCACCTGTTACTATGTTTGTATGTGCTTACTTATCTGTGCAAATACCAGAATTACCAACTTTTGATATGGGTTCACTTATGACTGTTTTGATGGGAATGCTTGGATTGGGCGGCTTGAGGACATATGAAAAGCAAAAAGGATTAACAAAATAATGTTATGGCATTGGTTGAGATTAGCAAAATGTTTTAATAAAATTGGTAATTATTTTTATTATAAACATGTAAAATGTTTAAGAATATCACAAGGTAGAGGTAAATAATTGTGGACGGAATTAAATTAGCAGAGTATTTATATAAGAACATACGTCAAAGAAAAGAGGAATTAGCTCAATCTTTGGCTGATGGTTCGATAGACTCAATGGAAGACTATCGGTTCATAACAGGTCAAATACGAGGAATGACTTGGGTTGAAGAAGAATTAAAATCCTCGATGAAAGGTACAGACTTAGATGACTAAGAAACTGATCGTGCCAGAGCGGTTTATGGCACAAAAAAAAATAAACCCAACTCCTCCCCCTATAAGTAAAGCATTTGATGATAAAGAAGATGCTAATCCAAACTCAAAAGATCCGTCTAAAATGGAAGCATCAGCACTTGATCGCTTGCCAAAACCAACTGGATATAGAATGCTTGTTATTCCATATTATGTTCCAGAAAAGGTTAATGGTATTATAATACCTGATAAGACGAGAGATCGTGAGAGTTTTGCAAGTGTCGTAGCATACGTTGTGAAAGTAGGACCTGATGCTTACAAAGATAAAGATAAATTCCCAAGTGGAGCGTGGTGTTCTGAGAAAGATTGGGTGCTTATGGGTAGATATGCTGGAAATAAGTTCAAAGTGGACGGTTTAGAGCTAAGAATCATAAATGACGATAATATTATTGCATCTATACTTGACCCTAAAGACATTTCTTATATATAATGGAGAGCATAATGGATAACGAAACACAAACACAAGAAGCACAGGAAGAAAAATTTGTCTACGAAGTAGAAGATGATACACCTGTTGCTGAAGAAAAAATTGAAACTTCACCAGAAAAAAAAGATGGAGAAGACCGAACAATTGTTCGTGAAAAAAATGAAGAGCCTGAAGAACTTGAAGCATATAGCGACAATGTTCAAAAAAGAATTAATCAATTAACAGCTAAACGTAAACAAGCATTAGAAGAAGCAGAAGCTGCTTTTAATTTTGCTCAACAACAAAAAAATGAAAATGAACAATTAAAGCAACAGCTTAATCAGTTAAATCAAGGCTATACTTCTGAGTTTGGTAATAGAATTGAATCACAAACTGCTCAAGCTAAAAAACTTTATAAGGAGGCTTTTGATGCTGGAGATGCTGAAAAAATGTCTGAAGCGAGTGACCTTATGGCTAAACTCGCTATTGAAAATGAAAGACTCAGAATCCAAAAAGCTCGTGCTGAGCAAGCGGGAGCAACTGGAAATAATGCGGAAAAGAGCAATGTTGAACAGGAAACCTCGCAAACGAGGCAGACCGCCCAAAAACAAGATTTAGATCCAAAACTACAAAAATGGTTAGATAACAATTCTTGGTTTGGAACTGATATGATTATGACTAGCGGAGCAAGAGCTATACATGAACAATTAGTTGGACAAGAAGGTTTTGATCCGTCAACTGATGATTATTATGCAGAAGTTAGCAAGCGTATGGCTGTTGAGTTTCCGCACAAATTTAAGGGAGGACAGAAGAACACCCAATCTGTAGCTCCTGCGTCCAATGGACGGTCTCTAAAAAAGGGTGGTAAAAAAACTATTGAGCTAACACCTGGTCAGGTAGCCTTTGCTAAAAAAATGAGGATACCTTTAGAAAAATATGCACAGGAAGTTGCTAAAATAGAAAAAACAAAAGGAGTAGCGTAATGGCTGATCGTACTAATCGAGAGTCGCAAACTCGTGAAAAAAATGCGAGAGTACAACAGTGGAAACCACCGTCAACGCTAGATGCTCCAGAAGCACCTGTGGGTTATAAACACAGATGGATAAGAGAACGAGTTATGGAATATGATGATAGATCAAATATTCATAAACGGCTTAGAGAAGGATATGAATTAGTTCGTGCTGAAGAATATCCCGACTTTGATGCGCCTGTAATTGATGAAGGCAAAAATGCTGGAGTAATCGGTCAGGGTGGTCTTTTGTTAGCACGGATACCTGATGAACTTGTCGAGCAGAGAAATGAATATTATCGAAACAAGACAAATAATCAAATGGAGGCTATTGACAGAGATATGATGAGAGATTCAAATTCTGCAATGCCTATGCTTAAACCTGAGAGACGTTCTCAAGTCGCCTTTGGTGGCAAAAAGTCCGTTGACTCGTAATTTTAATTTTAAGGAGACTTAAATGGCAAATCAAGATGCTGCTTTCGGATTACGTCCTGTTAAAAGAATAGGTGGAACACCCTATACTGGTGGACAAAGCCGATATAGAATCGCTGCCAATTATGGAACTGCTATATTTCAAGGTGATTTAGTAATGCAAGTCACTGGCGGAGGCGTGGAAATTCACGCTGATGGTGGTACTGTTCCGATAGTTGGAGTATTCAATGGTTGTAGGTACACAGACCCTACAACTGGAAAAGAAACCTTTTCCAACTTTTACCCTGCAAGTACAAATGCTTCCGACATTGAGGCTTTTATCATTGACGACCCAATGGTTGTTTTTGAAATTCAATGTAACGCTGCATTTCCAATTGCAGATTTACTTGGTAACTTTGATGTTGTTTATACAACAGCAGGGTCTACTGTCACGGGAATTTCTGGTGCAGAATTAAATGTATCTGATGGAGCAACCACTGCTGGTTTACCTCTAAAGGTTATAGATATTTCTCAAGATCCAGAAAATTCAGATGTTTCATCAGATGCAACCAATGTCTATGCTGTGATTCAAAATCACATCTTTGGACAAAAAGGTGCAGGATTAGCATAAGGGAGTTTAGATTATGGCTATATCAAGAGCGCAACTAGTTAAAGAACTAGAACCTGGTCTAAATGCCCTTTTTGGCATGGAATATGACCGTTACGATAATGAGCATGCGGAAATCTATGATACAGAATCATCAGACAGAGCGTTTGAAGAAGAAGTAATGATTAGTGGTTTCGGCAATGCTGCAACTAAATCAGAGGGTGCTGGTGTATCTTTTGATAGTGCAAACGAAGTATATACATCAAGGTATACAATGGAGACAGTTGCATTAGCTTTCGCATTAACTGAGGAAGCAATGGAAGATAATCTCTATGACCGTCTTGGTGCTAGATATACAAAAGCACTAGCAAGATCAATGGCACACACTAAGCAAGTAAAAGCTGCTTCGACTCTAAACAATGCGTTTAGTTCTAGCTTTACTGGTGGTGATGGAAAAGAGCTTTGTGCTACAGACCATCCTCTAGGTGGTGGTGGAACATTCTCAAATGAACCATCAAGTGCCGCTGACTTAAACGAAACATCATTAGAAAGTGCATTAATTGACATTTCTAATTTTGTTGACGAGAGAAACATGATTGTAGCTCTTCGTGGTATGAAGTTAATCATTCCACCAGCACTACAGTTTGTTGCTGATCGTTTATTAGAGTCAACTCTAAGACCTGGAACTGCTGACAATGATGTAAACGCAGTTAAGAACATGGGGATGTTACCAGAAGGTTACGTTATCAACCATTTCTTAACAGATACAGATGCGTTTTTCATCAAAACAGATGCTCCAAATGGTTTCAAATACTTTGAAAGAACACCATTAAGCACAAGCATGGAAGCAGACTTCGACACAGGAAATATGAGATATAAAGCAAGAGAAAGATATGCTTTTGGATTCTCTGATCCTCGTTGTGTGTTTGGATCACCAGGCGCAGCTTAACGAACAATTGTTCGATTATTAAAAGGGTGGCTTGCGAGTCACCTTTTTTTTATGTATACTTAAATTACCTTGACGAAGAATTAACTTCGACAAATGCCACGACAAGGAGATTTACATGGCTAATACAACTTTTAAAGGAACTCTACGTTCTGAAGGTGGATATTCATCTATTGCTACTGCTGCAAGCACAGGAGTAGAAACAACTCAAATGTCAATTTCATCTGCTGGATTTGCATCTATGGATGCCAATACAATGGCAGTAGAAGCTGGTACTGGTATAACAACTGGTACTGGAACTATTTACAGAAGCTCTGTTCAAAGAGTTGGTGGAATAATAACAACAAGAATTTTAATTGACTTAACTGGTTTAAGATCAACTGGTTCAGGCGATATT
>Ga0209232_1000560_pt1 | contig 22534 bp, 31 predicted proteins | sample ETNvirenome_2_60_FD_184066 | JGI IMG/M metagenome (GOLD analysis project Ga0209232, IMG submission 184066) | Marine viral communities from the Pacific Ocean - ETNP_2_60 (SPAdes) (version 2) | ecosystem: Environmental > Aquatic > Marine > Oceanic | place: Pacific Ocean | collected 2013-06-22
GTACTAGCAATAGTTCTAAGTCGTTTAAAGGCGAACAATAATGTATGAATATGGTTGCACAGTCACTAGGGTGGTTGATGGCGACACTATTGATGTTGTCCTTGATCTTGGGTTTTCTATTCTTCACAAGTGTCGTGTACGCCTTTATGGGATTGATACACCTGAATCACGCACAAGAGACAAAGATGAAAAAGCTAGAGGCAAACTAGCCTCAAAATACCTTAAAGATGCCATTAATAATGGAAAAAAGGTTGTTTTAAGATCAAAACTTAAAGATTCTAAAGGAAAATATGGTAGAGTTTTGGGAGAGGTTATTGTAGATGACATCAATATCAATGTTTCTATGATAGAAAACTATCTAGCTGTTGCATATCATGGACAAAGTAAAGATGATATTGAGGCAGAACACTTAGTAAATAGAGATAAATTGATAGATTTAGGAGTTTTTATCCCAAATGAACGAAAAGGATCAAAGAAAACATGACAACATGCTCGTTTGGGCAGGGCTTTTATTCCTTATAACATTGGTTACTGGTTTTTCAATTAATGTAAACGCACAATCAAACCAACAATCAGGCACAGCCTGTGTCAATGGCTCACAGTATTGTGAAAATAATTCTTTAGATACAGTCAACACAACGACTACGACAAATACGAACTCGAACACCAACACCAACAACAACACTTCGACTTCGACTAACACAAATAATAACTCTAATACCAATGTTTCGACTAATACCAATAATTCGACCAATGTGAACACTAATACAAATTCAAACACAAATTTGAATACGAATATTAATACTTCTACAGCAAATTCGACCTCAAATAACACCAACAATAACAATAATGTAAATACTTCAACTTCTACCTCTACAGTAAATTCGACAGTAAATCAGAATGTTAATAATACAAATAACAGCACATCCAATAACACGAATACCAATACAAACATTAATAAATCTGAATCTGAGTCCAATGTGTCAACTAACAATGTTAATCAAAATAATAACAATACTAAGTCTGACAACACCAACAGAAACATTAATGAATCCAACTCAACACAGACAATAAATCAAAACATTAAATCTGAAGCTCCTCCTGCATCTGCTATCGCACCATCTATCATGTCTTATTCACAGGATTTATGTACTACTGGTGTATCAGGTGCATTTCAAGGACAAGTATTTGGTTTTTCAGGTGGTAAAACTATTACAGATGAAAACTGTGAAAGACTAAAATTATCCAAGTATTTATACGATATGGGCATGAAAGTAGCATCAGTAGCTTTGCTATGCCAAGATAAAAGAGTATTTAAAGCTATGTCTATGGCAGGAACTCCTTGTCCATATGAAGGCAAGATAGGTAAAGAAGCATCAGCAGAATGGGAAAAAAACCAATCTAAAAGACCTGATGTAGATGATGCTGAGAAAGAATACATAGCTAAATGTACACATGAAACCAACCCAAACAGAGCCAAAATTAATAAAGATGTTGTAGGCTTAGTTAAAAAAACTTACACAAGAAAGACAAAGACCACCAAACAATGCCGAAACGAATTTTATGCTACGCAATAGCTAGTCTGCTATCCTTTAGTGTATATGGACAATACACTTACGAAGCAGGACAGGATTTATACCACCTACAAACAAACGCTAATAACTTTGAGGGCGAGTTAGCATACGAGGTTTCTGATGATGGTATTAGCCCTGCAATTGACCTTTCTTTTAATTTTACTTTTTATGGTTCTACATTTACACAGGCAAGAATGTCCACGAATGGTTGCTTACACTTTGGTAATAATGGTAGCTATTGCAATGACTATACTCCTGACCCTATTAATGGACAACACACCTATACAATCTATGGTTTTTGGACTGACCTAATTAGAGACAATAATTCTCGTATGAAGTCTTGGGGTGATAACAGCAAGATGATATTCGGTTGGTATGATTTGCGAGAGTACAACAGAAGCAATACAGACAATAGCTTTGAGATCATACTTTGGAACAACAACTCTTTTGACATACGCTATGGTGCATTGAACATTATTAACCATGATGTGCTAATAGGTGAGGTAGGCTCTAACAAAGAAAATTCGTATACCTATTATTATCATGATGAATGTTCTACTGGCACAACTAATTCAAGCACTTGCGTAAATACTAATTGGAACAATACAACTATCAATACAACACTAGAAAATGGTGGTTCTTTGTATGGTTCAGGCAGTGGCAATGGTGTTGACTGTAGTAATCCACTTAATGATTCTAGTTGTTCAGGCTACGCACAGGCTTATCTTACGCAACAATGCAACATAACACAGCTACACAGTGAGTCATGCCCTAACTACTGGGAAGCCTATGATGATGAACAGTGCAGACAAGACAGTCAATATGCACCTTTTTGTGCAGGGTATACACAAGAAGAATCAGTAGCTTTTTTTGATGACAGTAATGTTGATTATGGTTTTGTAGATGAGCAAGAACAATTTGCCACAGGTATATTTGAAGACGATCATTACGATGATTATGGTTTTGAAGAACAATTTACAGTAGTTGAAATCTTTGAAGATGAGATGTTTCCATCTTATGAAGAATTTGGTGACGATAACTTTGAAGAATATTTTGATGGCTCTGAACCTGAAGAATTAATTATATTTTTTGAGCCTGAACCATTGCCTTTTATTGATGATTTTACGCCACACCATGATGAGCCCTTGCATCATCAAGATGATATATTGCTAGATGAGTTTATATTTCAAGAAACATTCCTAGTAGAAGATTACAGCGAGCCTGAAACATTTATAGAATTTAATAGCATAGATGAATTAGACGAATGGTTTGAAGAAGAAACCAACGAAAACTTTGAAGAAAGACTAGCAGACTTAGATGAACCTGAAGAAGAATTTATAGAAGAGATATTTGAAGAAGAAGCAGTAGAAGAAATATTTGAAGAAATAGAAGAAATGCAAGAGACAATGGAAGAAGAACTTATTGCTGAAAGAGAAGAAGAGGCTAGAGAAGAAATATTTGAAGAAGTGATAGAAGAGTTTGAGGCAATTGAAACTGAATCACCCACAGGTAAAAATAAATTAATGACTGTAGCTCTTAATGTAGTGCGAGCAGGAATACAAACAGCATCTAATAGTTATTCACAGGCTTCAGGTGGCTCCCAAACAAATAATGCAACCAATAACTCATCTAACACCAACCTAACCACAGGTGGCTCTACAGCATCTAGTGGTGGTATTAGCACTTCTAGTAGCCCTAGTGCATCAGATCAGTTTGCTAGTGCAACACAACAATCTAACCAAGTTTTATCCATGTCAAATGATATGGGTGGTTCTAGTAACGCAACTATGTCTATAACACCTTTACCTACCTTTGATAACTCTGCATCTATGGTTGTAGCTGATGTGCAAGTGCAAAATGTACAAGGCGAGATTGACACAGCATCTTCAGGCGTTATGACAGCTTCAGAAGCAGATCAAATAGCAGAAAAAATTATTGCACAAAACATAGAAGCACAACAAGAAGAGATAGAAGAACAACAACAAGAAACAGGTAAGTATGGTGATGAATCAAAACTAATAGCACTTATAGGTTATGTGCCTGCGTTTAACAATTATTCACAAGTAAGCGTTCCTGATGCTACAGATTGGTATATTAGTGCAAATATTTATACATCTGCTACACTAGACGACAATACTGGTGCATTTTATGGGCTAGTAAACGAAAATTTAAAAGGTTTAAATGAAATGATAAGTGACGAACCTAATATTTGGAGATAATTATGGATTGGTTTCAAAGTAAAACAGGACAACTCATTGCTCTTGCAACAATAGTTACAACGCTTGCAGGCTTTGGCTATAGTGGAGCAACCTATGTTAATCGCATAGCCAACCTAGAAGCTAAGATCGGTGGATTAGGTGAAACAGAAAGCGAAATGAAAGTCATTGAAGAACGCTTTGCATCTATAGAAACATCAGTGCAATTTTTAGAAAAAGAAATAGATGGTATATCTGTTCCTGATGTAACTGAAATTAAAACAGACATTGCTACTATCAAAGCTGACTTACAAAGTTTAGACAGTAATTTAAGTAAAGTAGAAGATAAATTAGACAAAAAAGATAGCAACCCTCTGAATGGATAATGAAAAATCTATTCAGTCTTTTGTTGCTTAGTTCTTGTGCATCAGTACCTATGCCTGAAAAAGAATGGTCTGATTCCTACGATCCTGCAAAATGGCGTGCTCAATACGAAATTTGTAAAACAAAATTGTTTACAAAATATCCTATTGAGGTAGACAGTGAAGAATGGAGCAAATGTATGGGAGAGTTTAAATGAGTAAAATATTTATAGGAATTATTTTTGTTTTAGGATTATTTACATTTTTTCTTTGGAATGAAAACTCAAAACTTGCAGAACTTAACCAAGCCTTTGAACTTAGAGACAAAGAACAAAAATTAGCACTAGAAACAGTACAGAACGATTTTGCACTCCAAACATCTAGTTTGAAAGATTTGCAAAGCAAGAATAACGCTATAGAATTAGAAATGAGTCGTTATTTAGACATTTTTAAACGACACAATCTTACCAAGTTAGCAAATGCAAAGCCTAGTTTGATTGAAACGAGGGTAAATAATGGAACCAAGAAAGTATTTGATGGCATCGAAACAGACAGTAGGGGTATTGATAGCCTTGATGATGGTTTGCAGTTGCAGTCTGATTCCCAGTAGACAACAAGTAGACATAATTACTAAACCTATTGAACGAACCATCGTTCAACCTGTCATGCCTAGAGCAATTGATCTCAAAGAGCCATATTGGTATGTCGTTTCAGGCAAAAATTTAGATGAATTTCTTGCAAGGGTCGAAAAAGAAGAAGGTCAAGTCGTATTTTTTGCTATGTCTGTGCCTGATTACGAATTAATGGCATACAACATGCAAGAACTTAAACGCTACATCAATGAATTGCAAGAAGTCATTGTTTATTACAGAAAAGTCACCATTACTGATAAAAAATAGGGGTAAAGTATGGAAATTTCATCAGAAGGCATAGCCTTAATTAAAAAATTCGAGGGATGCGAGCTTAAAGCGTACAGATGTGCCGCTAATGTATTAACAATTGGCTATGGACACACTAAAGATGTCACTGAAGACATGGAAATCACCCAAGAAGAAGCTGAGAACATGTTAAGACATGAATTAATAGATTATTGTAACTATGTAGACATGTATGTGGAGGTTCCATTAGAACAACATCAATTTGATTCGCTAGTTTCTTGGACATATAACCTAGGACCAACCAATTTAAAGTCTAGTACGCTACTCAAAGTGTTAAATGGCAAAGATTATGAAGGTGTACCTGCTCAAATTAAGCGTTGGAACAAGGCAAATGGCGAAGTTAAAAAAGGTTTAATACGCAGAAGAGAAGCTGAAGCATTAATGTTTGAAAATAAAGAATGGTATGAGGTGTAATTGGTTTATAATTTTCTTAGGCACAACTCCATTAGTGCTTAGGGCAGGATAGAACCAAAAATGTCACTATCTATCTATTCTGTCCGACTTTTATGAACATAAACGATCTAAAAGACTTTGATATTCTTTCACCTCAAGATAAGGCTGAGGCTCTTACACTATTACAAAAATACGATGAATTAGGCAAACAAGATTCTTGTCAAAAAGATTTCATGAGTTTTGTCAAACACATGTGGGGTGAAACTTTTATTGAAGGTCGCCACCATAAGATAATTGCTGACAAGTTTAATCGTATTGCACAAGGTAAACTAAAAAGATTAATTGTTTGTTTGCCACCAAGACATTCTAAATCAGAATTTGCTTCTACTTTTTTTCCTGCATGGATGATGGGTCTAAATGGTGCTTTAAAGATCATACAGTGTACCCATACATCAGAATTAGCAGTCAGATTTGGTCGAAAAGTAAGAAATTTAATTGATTCAGAGGATTTTCAAACTGTTTTTCCTAATGTAAGCCTTCAATCAGACAATAAATCAGCAGGTCGGTGGACAAGTAACATGGAAGGTGAGTTCTTCGCAGCAGGTGTTGGAGGTGCTATTACTGGTCGTGGTGCTGATTTGCTTATTATTGATGATCCACATAGTGAACAAGATGCACTATCACCAAAATCAATGGACTCTGCTTATGAATGGTATACATCAGGACCTAGACAGAGATTACAGCCCGGTGGAACTATTGTGATTGTTATGACTCGATGGAGCACAAAAGACTTGGTTGGTAGAGTGCTTAAAAAACAAGGTGATGACAATGCTGACCAATGGGAAATCGTAGAGTTTCCTGCAATCATGCCAAAAACAGACAAGCCTTTGTGGGGTGAGTTTTGGAAGAAAGAAGAGTTATTAGGAGTCAAAGCATCATTACCTATAGCAAAATGGAACGCACAGTGGATGCAAAATCCTACTGCTGAAGAAGGCTCTATTGTTAAAAGAGAATGGTGGGAGAAATGGCATGGTGAACAGGTACCATCCTATGATTATGTTATACAAAGTTACGATACAGCTTTTTCTAAAAAAGAAACTGCTGACTATTCTGCAATAACTACATGGGCTGTTTTTGAACATGAAACTAATGAAACGCCTTGTTTAATTTTGTTAGATGCCAAAAGGATGCGTGTGGACTTTCCTGAACTAAAAAGACTAGCATGGGATGAATATAAATACTGGGAACCTGATTGTGTTTTAATCGAAGCCAAAGCATCAGGCACACCTTTAACACAAGAACTAAGACGAATGGGAATACCTGTCACTGCCTACACACCTAGTAGAGGTCAAGATAAAGTGGCTAGAATGAACAGTGTTGCACCTATTTTTGAATCAGGCATGGTTTGGGCACCTGATGAAAGTTTTGCAGACGAAGTTATTGAAGAAATGGCTAGTTTCCCTTATGGTGATAATGATGACTATTGCGATAGTGCAACTATGGCTTTAATGCGTTTCAGACAAGGTGGTTTTTTGTCATTGCACGAAGATTACCAAGATGAAGTAAAATTATTAAGAAAAGACAGAACAGTGTATTATTAAACAATGAAAATTTTTTTAACATCTTTTGAATTTGATGGCATAGAATATTCAGGACCAAACATATTTGCTAAAAACTGGGAAATAGCCGAGGCTGTTGCTGAGTATCAAGGTTTAAAAATTGATGGTGAATTAGAAGAAATACACAGTGAAGAGTTGTTACAAGAATTAAACGAAAAAAGAGTGCTACACTAAGGTTATTATGGCAGTTGAAAGAGTATTAGGTACAGAAAATAATCCTGACATCATAGAATCAGGCAGTGCTGTAGAAATTATCCCTGAACAAAGCAGATCAGAAGCTATTAGCGAATCAGATAACATTCTAGTTATGAATGATGAAGTTTTGTTAGACGAACAAATAGCGGCTGAACTTGCTAACATGGAAAACGAAACAGAAGATTTTTTTGATAATTTAGCTGATTTTATAGACGAAAGAGAACTTACAAAACTAGCATCTAATCTTATTGATTCTATTCATGGCGATCTTGAATCAAGAAGTGAGTGGGAAAAAACCTACACAGATGGTCTTAAATACTTAGGAATGAAGTTTGATGACAGTCGTTCTCAACCATTCCAAGGTTCTAGTGGTGTCATTCATCCAATACTAGCAGAGGCTACAACTCAGTTCCAAGCTCAGGCTTATAAAGAGTTATTACCTGCTAAAGGACCAGTTAAGACACAAATACTTGGTGCAAGAACTGTAGAAACAGAATCACAGGCTGAAAGAGTCCAAGAGTTTATGAACTATTACATCATGAATGTAATGCAAGACTACGATCCTGAATTAGATCAATTGTTATTCTATTTACCACTTGCAGGTTCTTGTTTCAAAAAAATCTACTTTGATACTGTATTACAAAAAGCAATATCTAAATTTATACCACCTGAAGATTTGATTGTGCCATACGAAGCACCTGATATGTCTTCAGCAGAAAGAATTACCCATTCAATCACTATGTCTCGTAACGAGATTAAAAAACAACAACTATCAGGCTTTTACATAGATGTAGATATACCTGAAGAGTCTTATGAAAGTCGTGACGAAATAACTACTGAAATTGATGAAATAGAAGGCACATCACCTAGTTACACAGAAGATCGAAATAGAACAATCTACGAAGTACACACCATTCTTGATTTAGAAGGATTTGAAGATAAAGATAATATGGGTGAGCCAACAGGATTAAAACTGCCTTATATTGTTACGATAGACGAACAATCTAACCAAATATTAGCAATAAGAAGAAACTACAATCCAAATGACCCAACTAAAAACAAAATAAATTACTTTGTACAGTATAAGTTCTTGCCCGGTCTTGGTTTCTATGGGTTAGGTCTATCACACATGATTGGTGGTATATCTAAAGCTACCACATCTATTCTTAGACAACTTATTGATGCAGGAACATTAGCTAATTTACCCGCAGGATTTAAAGCTAGAGGCATGCGTATTCGTGATGAAGCTGATCCATTACAACCGGGTGAATTTAGAGACATTGATACCACTGGTGGTTCTTTGCGAGAAAACTTAATTCCTTTGCCTATTAAAGAACCAAGCAATGTATTAATGCAATTACTTGGTTTATTAGTAGATTCAGGCAAACGCTTTGCATCTATTGGTGATATGAATGTCGGTGACATGAACCAAGCCATGCCAGTTGGAACCACAGTAGCTTTATTGGAGCGTGGAACCAAGGTCATGAGTGCAATTCACAAACGCTTACATTATTCACAAAGACTAGAATTTAATTTATTAGCTAAAGTTTTTGCAGATTATTTACCACCTGAATACCCATACGACACTGGCTCAGGAGCAAGAGAAATAAAGATTAGTGATTTTGATGATCGCATTGACATAGTACCTGTCTCTGATCCAAACATATTCTCACAAAGCCAAAGAATTACTATGGCTCAAGAATTATTGCAAATGGTTCAATCAAACCCTGAAATACATGGTCCTACAGGCATATACGAAGCCTATTACAGGATGTACAGTGCTTTAGGTGTTGATAATGTAGATTCTTTATTACAACCACCTGCTGATAACACACCCAAACCATTAGATGCAGGTATAGAAAACAGTGGTTTACTATTGGGTCAACCTGCACAAGCCTTTGCAGAACAAAATCATGAAGCTCATGTACAAGCACACCAAAGTTTGTTTTTAACACAAGTTGTTAAAGATAATCCACAATTACAATCTTTAATTATTAGTCATGTCATGCAACATTTACAGTTTTTTGCATCACAAATAGCTGAACAACAAATGCCACCTGAAATGCAAGAACAAATTGCACAAGTACAAATGCAAATGCAACAAGTTACACCTGAAGAAGCACAACAAATTCAGTTACAAATACAAATGATGCTAGATCAAATGAGTTCACCTATCTTGGCAGAATTGACTACGCAGTTTATGGAATCTATTAGTCAATCAAATCAAGGCGATCCTTTGGTTGCTATCAGACAACAAGAATTAGAACTAAAAGATAAAGAATTAGACATGGATCAAGAACAGTTTGATGCAAAACAACAATTGCAACTACAAGCAAATGCTCTTGATACACAAATGCAACAACAACGCTTGGATATGCAAAAAGCTATAGCTGATGATAAACTCCAATTAGCAGTAGAAAGGATGCAACAACAAGCAGAATTAAAACTTATGGAGTTACAATCAAAACTAAGGGGTAATTAATATGACAACATCTTACATAAAAGAGAGAGTGCAAGAACTTAAAGCTCAAAAAAAATTAGATAGAGCTAAAGAAGAAGCAGAAAGACTTGCAAAAGAAGAAGCATTAGCAGAAAGAAAAAGACTTTCTGATGAAAGAATTGCAATGAAACAATCTGCAATAGATTCAGGAGAAGTATTTGTAAATACATCAACGCCTGTTGTTGAAGAAACAACCTCTGTTGTTAAAGAAACAAAAAAAGAAACTAAGAAAACTGCTAAAAAAACAGTCAAAAAAGCAGTGACAAAGGTCGCACCAAAGAAAAAAGGTAGACCAAAAGGCACTAAAAATAAAAAATAGGAGAAAATTATGCCAAAAGTAGGTGGAAAAAAATACGATTACAGCCCAAAAGGTATTGCCATGGCAAAAAACGCCGCTAAGAAAAAAGGCGTTAAAGTCCAATACAAAAACTATGGTGGCACTGTCAAAATGGAAAAAGGTGGTGGAGTCAAAGTTATGAAATGCAGAGGTGGTGGAGCAGCTACTCAGGGTCTTGAATTTAAAATGAGAGACTAATGGATGTAGATTTTCTTAATAAATTGCAAAAAGAGATCGATTCTAAGATCGAAGCAATTAAAGAAACATACATGGGTGGTGGACTAAATGACATGGAACACCATAAATACTTGCAAGGACAACTGGAAGCGTTGTATTATGTACAGGATTTTATAAAAAATTACTTTAAGGCAAACAATGACTAAAAAAACAGTAGAATTATCCTCAGCTTATGTAGAACCTGATGAGGTTGTATTAGACCCAACTAAGTTAGATGATTCTGTTTTAGATCGTATGCCTCAACCTACAGGTTGGAAAATCTTGGTACTGCCTTATCGTGGTAAGGGAGTTACAAAAGGAGGAATCCTTCTCACAAAAGAATCACAAGACAAGGAACAACTGGCAACAGTTGTAGCTTATGTGGTGAAGTGTGGACCTCTTTGTTATAGTGGAGAAAAATATGGAGCACCATGGTGTCACGAAAAACAATGGGTTCTCATTGGTCGTTACGCAGGTGCTAGGTTTAAATTAGATGATGGTGCAGAAGTCAGAATAATTAACGATGACGAAGTTATTGCGACAATTTCTAATCCTGATGATATAGTGAGTTTATAAATGGTAGAAAATAAAACAGAACAAGTTGCATCTGAAGAACTAGACATCGAAATAGTTGAGGAAGCAACAGATCAAAACGCAGTTGTACAATCTGATGATGAGTTAGATGAGTACACAAAAGGTGTGTCTAAAAGAGTAAACAAACTTACTCAAAGAGCAAAAGAAGCTGAACAAAGAGCACAGTATCTTGAGCAAGTAGCAGCTCAAAAAGATGCTGAAATAAATGCTTTGCGTACACATACCAATGAACTTGGTGCACAAACCTTGCTTGCAGAAGAACAATCTATTGAAGCAAAAGAACAACAAGCCAATGAGTTGTACAAAAAAGCTGTTGAATCAGGTGATGCAGAGCTTATGTCTAAAGCAGACACTCTCAAAAGCGATCTTTCAATACAAAAAGAAAAAGTACGCATGGCTAAAAACAGAAAACAACAGCCACAACAAGCACAACAAGTGCAACAAGTACAACCACAGGTACAACAACAAGTTGATCCACAGCCTACTAGAGAGGCTTTAGATTGGGCAAGTAAAAATACTTGGTATGGAGATCAATCTAACCAAGAAAGTGTTGAAGCAACCCAATTTGCGTATTTTACTCATTTTAATTTAGTCAATGAAGGCTTTGAAGCTGATTCAGACGACTACTACAATGAGTTAAACAAAAGAGTTTTTAAAGTTTATCCTTCATTGGATAATAATGAAAAAGCCGAAGTAAAAGATGATAGACCCTCTGTGCAAAGAGTCGCATCTGCTTCTGTAGGAAGTCGGCAAAAAACACAAGCTAAAAAGAAAGGCGTGACTTTTTCTAAGTCCGAAGTAGATCGCCTCAGAGGGTTAAAACCTTACAACATGTCAGAAGATGACTGGTTGAAAAGAGTAGCCCAAGAGAAACAAAAAATTTCACAAAGAGAGGTAATCTAATGAAAGACGAAAAGAATTTGGACATGACTAGAACTGTTCGTGATTCCGAGACACACGATAAAGAGGCTCGTAGAAAACCATGGCGACCAGTCAGAAAACTTGAAACTCCTCCACCACCTGAAGGCTATGAATACAGGTGGATTAGAGAAGCAACTTTAGGTCAAGAAGATGCAAATAACATGAGTTACAGACTAAGGGAGGGTTGGGAACTTGTACAAGGTTCTGAGCTACCTGAAGGATGGCATTTTCCTACTATCGAACAAGGCAGGATGGCAGGCGTAATTCACAACGAAGGACTCGTTTTAGCAAAAATGCCAACTGAGACTGTACAAGAAAGAAGAGATCACTACGAGGGTAAAACTCGTCAGGCAAATGAAGCGTTAGACAATACTATGTTTAACGATTCTTCTAAAGACAATCGATATGTTAAGTATGATTCTAAGCGAGAATCTCAAGTTACTTTTGGACAAAAAAAGTAACTAATAACAGGAAACTAAATTATGGCAAATAAAAATGCTCCATTTGGTCTAAAACCTGTTCGTATGATGAGTGGTGCACCTTATTCAGGTGGACAATCAAGATACAGAATCGCTAGTGGTGCGACTACCCCAATTTTCCAAGGAGACTTGGTTACTCAGCTAACAGCAGGAGTATTGGGCAGACACGCCGCTACTGGAACTGTACCTATCGTTGGAGTTTTTAATGGCGTTAGCTATACAAACTCTGAGGGCGAACAGATTTTTAGTAACTATTACCCGGGAAGTATAACTTCCTCTGACATCTTCGCATCAGTGATAGATCATCCTAATGTTGTTTTTGAAGTACAATGCAATGCAGCTTTTCCAGTTGCAGACTTGTTCGGAAACTTCGACATTGTTGATGGATCACCTGTAGGAGACACGAAGTCAGGAAGATCAAATACTGAATGTGCAGTTAGCACTGGTAACACCACTGCTACACTACCACTGAAAGTCTTAGATATTTCTGAGGACCCTGATAACTCGGATGTAGGTTCGACTGACACTAATGTTCTATGTGTGATTCAAAATCATATATGTGGACAGAAAGGTGCAGGTTTAGCATAAGGATATAAATTATGGCAATTTCAAGAGCACAATTAGCGAAGGAACTTGAACCCGGTCTGAACAGTTTATTTGGACTTGAGTACGATCAGTACCAACAAGAATATACTGAAATTTTTTCTATCGAAGACTCTCAAAAGGCTTTCGAGGAAGAAGTATTGGTTATGGGTTTTGGTTCAGCACCAACTAAGTCTGAAGGTCAAGGAGTTGTTTTCGACAATTCTTCTGAAAGTTATACAGCAAGATATACGCATGACACGATTGCGTTAGCTTTTGCACTAACAGAAGAAGCAGTTGAAGATAACCTCTACGATTCTTTAGGAAAAAGATATACAAAAGCACTAGCACGATCAATGGCTAACACCAAAGAAGTGAAAGGTGCCAATGTACTCAATAACGCATTTTCTACCAGTTTTACTGGTGGTGATGGAAAACCTTTAATCGCTACAGATCACCCACTTGCAGGTGGTGGAACTGCTGCGAATAGAGCGACTTCTATGGCTGACCTCAATGAAACTTCATTGGAAGATGCACTTATTGACATCTCAACATTTACAGACGATAGAGGTCTAACAATCTCTGTTAATGCTTCAAAACTTGTGGTTCCACCACAGTTAGTTTTTGTTGCTGACAGAATATTGAACAGCACTCTAAGACCAGGTACATCAGATAATGATGTAAACGCTATCGCTAACACAGGCGTGTTACCGGGTGGCTATACAGTTAATCATTACTTGACTGATCCTGATGCTTTCTTCTTGCTTACATCTATTACAGATCAAGGCGAGGGTCTAAAAATGTTCCAAAGAACTGGCATGGAGACTAACATGGAACCTGATTTCTCTACTGGTAACATTCGTTACAAAGCTAGAGAAAGATACAGCTTCGGTTTTTCAAACTGGCGTGGTATTTATGGTTCACAAGGTGCTTAATTGAACGATTTGTAATAGCGTTTATTACTCAACTATTACTTAAAAAGGGCTCAAAAGAGCCCTTTTTTTTTGACTTTTTTTAAATAATACGACATATCAGTGACTTACAATGTGTAATATATGTGTAAAAAGTTGTACATTTATGTAAAAAGATGTATATTACTTATATGGGAAATAAATTAAATAACAAAAAAGGAGAAAATATGACAATTAAGTTAGTGCGAATTAAAAATGAAACATTTACTGATGATCCTGATAAAAGACTTTATGTTTATGGTCAATACACAATTAGAAATGATTGTGACTGGTATGGTTGGAAAGTTTTTGATGGTGACAAACAAATTAATACCAAGGGTTATTGTTTCAAAACATCTAAAGATTTCTTAAAAAATTATATTAATCAAAATTCTCAGGAGGTAGCGTAATGTTTTATTTAAAACACGATTTAAACCCTGTAGAAGAAAATAGCACCTGTACCACTGGTGCTGTTATCTTTGACAACAAAGGTTGTTCTACATCAGGTGGTCATTACAATGGCAACAAATGGAAAGATCACTGGCAAGTAACTGAATCTTGTTATCACAAAGTCATTGAGTTTGGTTCTATCATAGACAAAAAAGTTCATGTGGTTGTTACATGCAACAGGTGTCAAGGCACTGGTCAAACATCAGAGTGGATGGGCAAAGAACAAGTCTTCTTGCCTGATGGCAGAACCTCCATACAAAGCGTGTACGCAATGGTTGATTGTCACAAATGTGAAGGTACTGGTAAGTTTGAGAAAGATGTTGCTGTCATTGGTCAGGTTGCAAAAGACAACGAACAAGCAAGAAGAGATGAAAAAGCAAGAATCAAACAAGAAAAATATGAGGCTTGGGCAAAAAAAGTTGCTGAAAGAGAATACAATTATGCTCTTATTTGTTGGGCAAATGATATCAAAAGATACGCAAAAAAATATGACATTTTGCAATCACCAAAATTACCTACTGATAAAAGAACCACTATTGTTGGTAAAGTTATTAGTAAAAAAGAGGTTGATGGTTATTTTAGCTACTCACCTACTACATTCAAAATGTTGGTTGAGCTTGATACAGGACAAAAAGTCTTTGGTACTTGCATCAGAGTCAATGAAAAAGGTAGTGGTGGCTACAAATGGTATGTCGAAAAAGGCGACATCGTAAAGTTTGATGCTCAATTACAAGAGCCAAAAGATTGTGATGGTTCTTTTTACTTTTACAAAAGACCAACCAAATGCGAATTAGTAAAGAGTGCACCACCTGTATGAACCCATAAAACTTAAAACATTCTATTTGCTAAATCATGCTCCAAGGAGTATGATTTTTAGTATCTAGGATATTTTAACTTGTTCTACAGACTGACCTAGCAGACAAGCCAAGACAGTAGAACTTATTTCCTTGGAGGAAATTATGGCTAAATCAACTTTTTCAGGTCCAGTCAAATCATTGGCAGGATTTATTTCAGCAGGTAACGCTAATGTCGTTAGCTTAACTGCCGATACTACTTTAACAGTAGCATCACATGCAGGTAAGGTTCTTGTATGTAACGATGCTGATGGTAAATTTACACTGCCTTCAATCGTAACAACTGCTCCTGATAGTAATGACGACCCAAATCAATTAAACAACCTTGGTGCTACTTTTACATTTATCGTAGTAACAGCGGCAACTGATATGGACATTCTTACCGATGGCACAGATAAGTTTGTTGGTGGGTTATACACAGGTGTAGATGATGCAACAGGTAAAACTTTTATTTCTGCTTCAGCTAACGATGTAATCACTATGAATGGAACAACTAAAGGTGGACTTGTAGGTAGTATTGTAAAATGTACTGCTATGGCAACTGCTAAATATGCTGTAGAAGGCATTATTTTAGGTTCAGGAACCTTAGTCACACCATTTGCTAATAGTTAATAGTAGGAGCTTATTATGGCTGATGTAGTAACATCACAAACCATTCAGGATGGGCAACGCAAGGCTGTTATGAAATTCACCAATGCCAGTGATGGCAGTGGTGAGTCTGCAGTAAAAAAAGTTGATGTATCAGCTTTAAATTCAAACTCAGCAGGCGTTGCTTGTACTTCAGTTGCAATCGCAAAGGTATGGTGGGCAACAACAGGTATGGGTGTCAAAATTGATTTTGATGCCACTACCAATGTTTTAGCTGTAACCTTACCTGCTGATTCAACTGGTGACGAGTATTACGATGATTTTTCAGGTATTCCAAACAATGCAGGCAGTGGTGTAACAGGCGATCTTGATTTCACCACAGTAGGTCATTCTAATGGCGATACTTATGTCATTATTCTTGAATTAATTAAAAACTATGGATAGATGGCAACATCAAACAGTAAAAATTTTGAACCTGATGTAGGTGAATTTGTAGAAGAAGCCTTTGAACGATGTGGTTTAGAGCTTCGCACAGGTTACGATCTTAAAACAGCACAAAGAAGTCTTAATCTTCTGTTAGCAGAATGGGCTAACAGAGGATTAAACCAGTGGACTGTGACACAAAAGACTGTAGCCATGGTTACAGATACCACTTCTTATAACATTGACACTACTAATAGCACTGCACCCATTGATGTTTTAGATGCTTTTGTTAGAGAAACCATTGGTTCAGATGTAACTGACATTGCCATGGCTAGAATTAGTCGTTCACAATACTCAGCTATACCTAACAAAGCACAAACAGGGAAACCTAATCAGTTTGTGATAGACAAACAACTATCCCCAACCATTAGTGTTTATCCAACACCTGATAAGTCTGCAACATACACTGTGTACATGAATGTTCTTACACGCATGGATGATGCTGATGTAGGTGCTAACACCATGGATATGCCCTATAGGTTTTATCCATGTTTAGCAGCAGGTCTTGCATATTACATATCTCTTAAAAAAGCACCTGAAAGAACACCTATGTTAAAACAGTTGTATGAAGAAGAGTTTTTGCGAGCCATGAATCAAGACGAAGAAAGAGCTTCGTTTCGTGTTAGCCCTGATCTAAGGAGTTATAATTCAGCCTAATGAGTGCGTTTGCAAGTAATAAAAATGCTTATGGAATTTGTGATATAACTGGTTTTCGTTACAAATTAATAGACATGAAAAAAACATGGAATGGTCTTTTGGTAGGACCTGACCAGTTTGATCCTAAACATCCACAGATAGAACCAAGAAATGTAGCTACCGATCCTCAAGCATTACAAGACCCAAGACCTGATACAGCAGACGATAACAATTTTTTTACAGTCTACACCAATGTTGGCTTAGGTAAGTTAGGCACACAATTGACTACTTTTGAAGTAGCCTGTGGTGTAGGTTCTGTTACTATTACAACATCATGAGTTTTACATACGCAACATTAAAGACAGCAATAGGAGATTATTTAGAATCTTCTGAGACTACTTTTACCAATAACTTACCTACTTTTATACAAGAAGCAGAAGATAGAATATTAAAATTTGTTGAATTACCTGAACAAAGAAAAAATGTACAAGGTCAAACCACAGCAGACACAAGATTTTTAGCTTGTCCTAGTGATTTCTTGGCTCCTATGAGTTTAGCTATTATATCAAGCAATACTTATACTTATCTTGATCTAAAACACGCTTCTTTCTTAAAAGAATACAGTCCAACAACAACTGTGACAGGTCAACCTAAATATTACTCAATCTTCAGCCAAGACTCTTTTTCTCTTGCACCTGTACCTGATGCAATTTATACAGTAGAATTACATTACTTATATAAACCAGCTTCATTGACAAGTGGTAGTGACAGTGGAACGACAGTTCTTAGTACAGATTATCCTGATGCTTTACTCTATGGAAGTTTAGTTGAAGGTGCAATTTTTCTCAAAGAGACTCCTGATGTCATTGCTCAGTTTGAAGCAAGATTCAAAGAGGCAATCATGAGAATGAAAAACTTATCAGAAGGTAGAGATACTAGAGATGAATACAGATACGATAGCCTACGCTCAATAGTATCGTAATGAAACCAATTAAATCGCTCAAGGGCAAGAGAGTTGCCTTGTTAGGTCTTGGCATATCACAAATAGATTATGTGATTGGCAAAGAAAATGGTAAAGAATGGGATGAAGTTTGGGGTATAAACTCAGCTTGTAGTGTTTTTAACCTAGATCGTTTGTTTATGATGGACCCTGCTAGTCGATTTTTAGACAGTGATGATGCAGGCAAACAAACTTTGGTTATGCGTAAGATGTTACCTGACCTTAAAATACCTATTTACACTTGTGAATTAGATCAAAGAGTACCAAAAGCTACTTTGTTTCCTATAGAGGAAGTTGCTAATGCTACTCAGTGTGCTTACTTTAACAACACAGTTGCTTATGCTTTAGGATTTGCTATGTGGAGTGAAGTAGAGTCTATTGATCTATTTGGCATAGATTTTTCCTATAGAAACGACTTACATTTTGCAGAAGCAGGCAGAGCTTGTGTTGAATTTTGGCTATCTAAAATGATGGATCATGGTATTACAGTAGGTGTAAGCCCTAGATCAACAGTCTTAGATGCTGATGTGCCACCCACAGAAAAGCTCTATGGCTATCATCGTTTAGAAAAACCTTTTGTGACTGTAATTCATGGCAACAAATGGATTATCAAACCTTATGATGAGGTAGATAGTGAACTAGCAAAAGATGGATTAACATTGCAAGAACATCAATTACCACCTGAACCTTACAAAGGATAATGTCAGATAGCTTTATACAATTAGGCAAAGTAGAGGTTCATACCACAGAAAATAAAGGTCATGATCCTGAGTTTTGGGCAAAACAAACCACTGAAAAAATTTTAGGCATATCAGAAAATGCACCTGAACATGTAAGGTTGCAAGCTGAGGCTTTCAAAAATCATATTTATAGTATAATCTTAGCTAATATAAACAGTGCGATAGAATCTAAAAAGGTTACTATGGTTGGTTTATTAGTTAAACAAGGTCATGAAGACATGGCTAAGATTATAAAGGAGCTATAAATGGCAATTACATCAGCAATATGTTCAAGTTTTAAACAAGAAATACTTGTCGAAGGACATAATTTAACCAATGGTGCAGATTCTATTAAGTTAGCACTCTACACATCATCAGCAACTTTAGGTGCAGGTACAACTGTATATGTAACCACAGGACAAGCTACAGGCACTAATTACAGTGCAGGTGGATCAACATTAACCAATGTTACTCCTGCGTTGTCAGGAACTACTGCTGTGTGTGATTTTGCAGATTTAACTTTTGGTACAGCTACAGTTACAGCTAGAGGTTGTTTACTGTATAACAGCACCAATAGTAATAAAGCAATTTGTGCAATTGACTTTGGTGGAGACAAAACCAGTACAGCAGGTGATTTCACTGTGGTTTTCCCTAGTGCGACTGCAACTGGTGCGATTATTCGTTTGGCGTAAATTTTAAAGTTTATGGTAAACTTTTATGACAATAAAAGAGTTTACTTATGCCTTTAGCAAAATTTAATTTCAAAGCAGGAATCAACAAAGAAGAGACTGATTACTCAGAAGAAGGTGGTTATGTTGATGCTAATTTAATTCGTTTTAGAAGAAATCGACCTGAAAAAATTGGTGGTTGGCTAAAAGCTAGTGCTAACGCTTTTTTAGGCATAGCTAGAGCTTTACATCAATGGGTTAGTCTTGGTGGCACCAAATATCTCGGACTAGGAACCACACTTAAATATTACATAGAAAGAAGTAGTGTGTTTAGTGACATTACTCCTATTAGAAAAACCAGTACCAATTCAATAACTTTTAGTGCAACCAATGGTTCTGCGACTATCACTGCTACTGATTCTAGTCATGGTGCTGTTATTGGTGATTTTGTTACTATCAGTGGAGCTACTTCTCTTGGTGGTTTAATTACAGCATCAGTCTTAAACACAGAACATCAAATTGTCACTGTGCCAACAGCCAATACTTACACTTTTGTGGCATCAGCTACAGCAAATGCAAGTGATTCAGGCAATGGTGGGTCAGGTGTAGATGGGTTATATCAAATTAATGTTGGTTTAGATGACTATGTGCAAAACACTGGTTGGGGTTCAGGAGCTTGGGGTGTTGGCACATGGAGTGCTGAAAATACTTTAAGTGTTACTAATCAATTGCGTTTATGGTCACACGACAACTTTGGTGAAAATCTCTTAATTAATGTTCGTGGTGGTGGTGTTTATCAATGGACAGAAAACGATGGTTTGACTACTAGGGCTGTGGCTTTGTCAGATATATCAGGAGCAGACAAAGCTCCTACTGTAGGATTACAGGTTTTAGTCTCAGAAACAGACAGACATGCCATTGTTTTAGGTGCTGATCCTATTACAGGTGGCAATCGAACTGGTGTGGTTGATCCTATGTTAATTGCTTTTTCTGATTCAGAAAGTGCAATTGATTGGAACCCCACCAATACTAATTCAGCAGGATCGTTGCGTTTATCAAGTGGTTCACAGATTGTAGGTGGTATAAAAGCAAGACAAGAGGTGCTCATTTGGACTGATACCAGTATTTACAGTATGCGTTTTATTGGTGCTCCATTGGTTTTTTCTGTTAATTTAATTAATGAAGGAGCAGGATTACTTGGACCTAAAGCCTTTGTAAATGCACCAAGTGGTGTATTTTTTATGAGCAAACAAGGATTTTATTTTTACAATGGTGCTATACAAAAACTACCATGTACAGTGCAAGAATATGTGTTTGAAGACCTTGACCTATCTCAGGCTTACAAATGTCATGTAGCTTTAAACTCAGAGTTTTCAGAAGTTTGGTTCTTTTATCCATCCATTGATGATGGCACAAGAGAAATTTCAAGATACGCCATATACAATTATGAAGAAAACTTATGGTCAATTGGCTCAATGGTGCGACATGCTTGGATTGATGGTGGTATACAAAACAATCCACAAGCCACTGGTGTATCTTCAAGTTCTTACTACTTATACAACCACGAATTAGGCTATAACGATGACACTGAGCCGATGGACAATGTGTTTATACAATCTGCTGATTTTGATTTAGGTGATGGTGACTCATTGGCGTTTGTAAAACGCATCTTGCCTGATGTCAAATTTGTTAATGCACAAGGCACTTCACCTGATCCTGCGATAAACATAGTATTAAAGAATCGTGATTTTATGGGTGAAAGCCTAACCACAGACTCTACATCACAAATTAAATCTAATACCAACAAAGCAGATGTAAGAGCTAGAGGTCGTCAATTTGTGCTTAGATTTGAGTCAGATGATGATAATAGTGCTGATGATAGAAAAGATTACAAATGGAGGTTGGGTAACACTAGGCTAGATATACAGCCATCAGGTCGTAGAGGATCATGACAAAACTCTTGGTTACAAGGTTGCCACTGGCTGAAGGCACTGATGTAACACCTGAGCTTTTCAATCGTTTAATAAGAATATTAGAGATTAACTTAGATAATGTTGATCCTGATAGAATCCCTAGTTTTAACGCTACAGAGATTTCTGAATTGCAATTTGCAACAGGTAGTATAATATTTAATACTACAAACTCTATACATCAAGCGTTTGATGGTACTAGGTTCAGAGACTTGTACAGTCATCAAACCTATCCAACAGGATTAGGTGCTACAATGAGTGTAGGAGCAGTAACAGTTACAATAGGTTAATTATGGCTATAAGCGAACAATTACAACAAAGAATCAACAATTTAACTCAGGGCATGGGTGCTACATCCAACAAAGAAATGGAGATGTTTAGAGATGCTAGTCCTAGCAACATGCAATTTGATGTCGAAATAGATGGAAAAAATCGTCAATTTGGTTTTGATAGCCAACCTGATGAACAAGCCATGCAAATGTTAAGAGATAGATTAGGCGTTACCAAAGGAGCTATCTCAAACAAAGAAATGGAAATGTTTAGAGATGCTGTTCCTAGCATGGGCACAATGGGTAGTGGTATGGGTGCTATATCTGACCAAGAAAGACAGATGTTTATGGATTCTATTCCAAAACAAACAGGCGAAACCCAACAAGCCATAGATGCTTTACAACAAGAACTGCAAATGACTGCTGATCCTGAAGAAGCTGAAGGCTTGGGTCGTATGATTGCAAAATTATCAGCAAGCATGATGGCACCCTTGGGTAGTGTAGCAAAACAAGTAGCACAAGCAGGTGGTGGTGAAGACACAGCTTTGGCTCATGTACGACCGGGTGAGATTGTGTTGCCTCCTGAAATGATGGAAGACCCACAGTTTGAGGCTATAGTTGAAGAAAAGTTCAATCAATTGGGTATTAACCCTGAAGAAGCTGTAGTAAGTATGGGTATTGCTAGTCTAAACGAGTCCACAGGACTAGAAGAGTTTGGTTTCTTTAAGAAACTAGGCAAAAAACTAGGCAAAGTAGTTAAGAAAGTAGCTCCAATTGCTATGCTAGTGCCGGGCGTTGGTACTGCTTTAGGTGGTGCTTTAGGTGGTTTAGGTGGTCTAGCAACCAAAGGTTTAGCAAAAGTTGGTCTAGGTGGCTTAGGAAGTGCTCTTGGCAGTGTTGGAAGCACAGTCATGGGTGGTATAGCAAATGCAGGAATACCGGGCTTATCTTCTATAGCAGGTGGTACAGCACAAAGTTTTGGTGGCATAAAAGCAGGGTTAGGTTCTTTAAAAGGTTTAGTAGGTGATGGTCCTTTAAGTGG
>Ga0209232_1000564_pt1 | contig 22383 bp, 28 predicted proteins | sample ETNvirenome_2_60_FD_184066 | JGI IMG/M metagenome (GOLD analysis project Ga0209232, IMG submission 184066) | Marine viral communities from the Pacific Ocean - ETNP_2_60 (SPAdes) (version 2) | ecosystem: Environmental > Aquatic > Marine > Oceanic | place: Pacific Ocean | collected 2013-06-22
GATGCGTAAAACTATGCCGAGCCGATCACCGCAAAGTTGCTGGAAAGCCGGGACCTACCGCGCCCGCTCGGCATAGTGTGGCGCTCGGCATAATCAAAGCATTACAGCATATCAGCGGAGGAGCTTGAATGGCTCGGCGCGCGCGTAGAGCGGCTCGCGGAGATCGTTGATGGAATCTGCCGCGATCGTATCGCCGAGCTGGAGACCACAGCCCGCCGCGCAGGCTGATCTTGTTCCTCAAAGTTGCGCGATGCGCTTCAGGTCGGTCGGTGATCTTCTTCGGTACTGTTCGCTAGCTGGTTCAGCTCCTCCTCCCCAGCGACGTGCTTGTACCAGTCGTTGTCAAACTGCGCGGCGGTGACCTTGATCGTCTCCACGCGATATGGGGCGCAGCTGATCACATCGACTGCTGATGGATCGAACACCGCAATATTGTAGCCCTCATCGTCACCGAACTGGCTCTTGTACGCGATTGCATCATAGCCTTGCGCGCGGAAAAGCTCCGCGAGAATTTGGGTCGGAACATAGTCGGCTGAATCGTCCGACAGGGTGACAGGTCGTGAGAACGCGTTGTCGATATCGGTCCAAACGGCGCTCTTCTTCTCCGGCGCTGATATAGGCGTAGTTCCCATAATCTGGCCCATGTTTAGACCGCCAAACGAACTATGTCCGTGGCCGAGCGACAGATCCAGAGTCCTGAGATCGCGGAGAATTCTGCACTTTGCTACAGAGACTTCTGCGCCGACCCAAGGTCGAACTTCTGAAATGGATGTCTCCGCGGTGCTCCCGAGGTAGAGGACCGGGATGCCTGCGGGGTTGGCTCGGCCCTCTTTCGCGCGGCGTTCCAGTGGCTTCATCCGCTTTGCACCGAAACCTGAAGTGTACTCGCCGATCCAGTTTCCTTGTTCGTCATGCTGGTCGAAGACCTCGACGCCTTGCTGCGCACGAAACAGAATGCGTCCGGTGTGCAGTGTCTGATCGCGCTGTTCGATCGTTGCGATGACTGTTGCCAAAAAGGCTTGGATTGCGGGGTCCCAAACGTACCGGCTCGAATGGCGCACTCGATCCGCATAGACGTCGTAACTGCGCCAAGACGCAAACTCCTTGGCGTCGGGATTGTCGAGTTCCATCACTGGCTCCGATGCGAGGCGGATTTGGCCCTTTGCAGCCGCTCGGCGAGATAGGCAGCCGCCTTTCCGCTTTCAACGAAATCGAACGCACTGATCTTTGCATCCAGTATCGTCGGATGATCGACCTTTCCATGCGCTTCGTCGAGGTGAAACCGAAACTGCCCAGGGGCCGTCATAACGATTAGGATCGCAATGCCGCTACGTCGGATGGACAGGCTCCCATCGTTGTTAGCCTGCCATTTGCTGGAACCGACGAAGCGCTTTCTTCGATCGAGAAAATTCAGGAAATCGGCATGGCTCTCAGTTCCTACGGTGCCCTCGGTGAGATCATTGCAACATTTTTCGCCGACGACCATTGCCCACCATTTAGGATGGAACACCATGTGGGCGTAGCGCAGCGCTTGGCCACATTGTTCGCATTCGCCATCTAAACCGCCGAGATCGTCATGCCCGATAAGGACCCAGTCCTTCGATGGCTGGATAATGCCATGCTCCTTTGCGTGGCATCCTCTGCAAAGAACTTCACATTCCTGGTAGGGATATTCCCAAGGGAGGCGTCCCGCGACATAATCGCGATGATGGACTTGAAGCACAACCTCGTCGCCGGAGCGAAGGCAGTGGGCACATACTCCACCATGCAGCCTGATCTGCTCTGCACGATAGGCTGCCCATTCCTTGTGCCGGTATAAGTTCATCTCGCCCCAAGATCGCTCCGTCCGATACCTTAGCATATTGGAGCGGGGATTACTTCCTGCCGCGAAAGCGTTCGAAACGAGCCTTGCCGTCCGCTGTCTCAACAGCGACGTTTGCATTGCTGCATTCATCGCCGCCCATATCGCCCGCCTTACAGCGATTGACGATATCGCGCGCCTCTTCAAGATTGGCCTCGAAGTATTGAACGCTTCGCGGTTCGGGCGGCGCGCATGCTGTCAGGGTCGCGAGGCCGGCGATCGCCAGCATCTTCACATCGATCATCGTCACCTCCAGTGGCCGATCTTAGCGCCAGAGTGTCCGGAACTGCAGCGGCGCGCTGGCAGATAGAACCAGATTGGGGCTATTCTCCTGTATGGCGACTTTGCCGCCGGCTTCGCGTCGCAATATGGGGTGCAGGAGCCTTGCGAGGATTAACTTGGGGGAAATGATGTCGAATTTGAACGCCGCGCTGCCTGCCTCGATTGCATCGAAAGAGACAACTACTGCCCTCGCGACGGTCGGTGACGCTGCCCTCGACGCCGCTATTTCTTCGGGCGCGTTGGACGGCGTGCCCATTCTTGGCGCGGCGACCGGAATTTGGCGCGCGCACAAGGAGATCGGGCAACAATTATTCATGCGTAAAGTCGCTCGTTTCCTTCGCGAAACCAATCAAACAGCCGATCAGGAGCGGATCGATTTCGTGGACCGTCTGAAGGCTGACGGAAAGACGGAAGAGTTTGGAGAAGCGATCCTTCTCATTCTCGATCGGCTCGATGACACGGTAAAGCCCGGCATTCTTGGGCGGCTCGTTGCGGCGCATATTCGCGGCGATCTGGATTACGATAAGATGATGCGTCTGACGTCGATTGTGTCGCGCTGTTATGCCGAAGATCTCGAATTGCTGCGCACTTTCAGCAATGGCGTTCAGCGTGAGAAGACGCCGATCGCCGAAAGTTTGCTCGCGGCAGGCCTTTTGTCCAATGGTGGCATCCATGGCGGGGATTTTTCTGACCCGCTTGCAGGCGGCATCATTTTCAATCTCAATGAATATGGGGATTTGCTCAAACGATTTGGGCTTTAACCCCAAGTCGGAAAATTCGGCACAAAACGGCCTGCCGAAATTTTTTTCACTTTTTTAATGCAAATTTTCTGCGCAGCAAATATCAACGTTTTTCCGAATATTCACTTTTATGGTGATTTTTGCTGGGCACAAAATATGGCCGAATTTCAAAATACCGAGCGCGAATTGCTTGATGCGCTTTTGGAGGCGCTTCTGGCGCTTCCGCAATCGCATGCGCAGATCGAGCAATCTGAAGTCAAAATCGGGCCTCGCGGCGAAGCCGATGCGCTGATCGGTGCATTTATCAACCGCCAACCGCTGCTCTTGCTCGTCGAAATCAAGGCGCAGCTCTTTCCGCGCGATGTGCGCGAAGCGATCTGGCAGCTTCGGAATAATCAGGCCCATCTCAGCAATTCCGGGGACGACCGGGAAATTATTCCCTTTTTCGTCGCTCGTGCCATCTCGCCGGGAGCTCGAGAGATTTTTCGGGAAGAACGCGTCGGATATTTCGACCTTGGAGGCTCACTTTATATTCCGGGCAAAAAGGCATTTATATTTCTCGATAAACCGGCTCCGAAAAAAGGGACGAAGAAATTCGATTCCATTTTTCAGGGGCAAAAAGCGCGCGCACTCCATGAAATTTATGAGAGGCGGCAGGACTGGCTGGGCGTGAAGGATCTCGCCGATGCGAGCGGCGTATCGCCCGCTACGGCTTCCGAGACCCTCACGGAGCTCGAACGGCGCGAGTGGGTCGATGTGCAGGGCGCGGGTCCGTCGAAACAGCGTCGATTGCGCGCCGCACGGCCCCTTCTCGAAGCTTGGACCAGCTATGCGAGCGATCAGAAGGCGCCGACGGTGCGGCGTTACTATGTCCCGAAAGGGAGTGACGCACTGGCGCTGGCGCTGCGCCTTGATCAGGCGTGCGACGAGGCGAAAGCCGCCTATGCGGTCACTGGCGAGGTAGCCGCTCAAATCTATGCCCCCTATCTTTCTTCCATCTCGCAGCTCCGTTGCCGGATCGAGCCCGGGCAGAAGCTGATCGAGGCGCTGCTCAATCTCGACGCCCGGCCCGTGGCGGAGGGGTGGAATCTCGGTATCATCGAGGCGAAGAGCCGGCGCGATGTCGCGGTCGGCCAACGGATCGATGGCGTCTGCTATGCGCCGCCGCTGCAGGTCTATCTCGACCTGCTCCAGGCGTCCGGCCGTTCCCGTGAAATGGCGATGCACCTCCGTAGCGAATGTCTGGATAACTGATGCCGAAACCACAAACGATCAGCGGCTATGAGGATCTGGTCACCGATGCGTGCGAGCGCGTCCTGGTCACGCTCTTGCGCGGACTGGGTCCGTGGAAGGACTCCGCCTTTCTAGTTGGCGGTCTCGCGCCCCGCTATCTCGTGACCGCTCGTCCGCCGAAGGTGCCGAAACATGCCGGCACGGGCGACGTGGATATCGTCGTCGATGTCGGAATCCTCACGACGACCGAGGCCTACAGCACGCTTGAGGAGAATCTGAAGGCGATGAACTTCGAGCGCGCCGAGAATGACAAGGGCGCGAAGCAATCCTGGCGGTGGCGCGCCGAGATCGAGGACGGCACGACGATGATCCTCGAGTTTCTGGCGGACTCACCCGAACTCGGAGGCGGCAAGGTGAAGGAGCTGCCTTCGGACGGCAATGTCTCGGCGCTGAATATTCCCCACGCCTCCATGGTGTTCGACCATCATGGGACCGTCGAAATCACGGCCGAGCTGCTGAACGGGAAGGGCCGCGCTACCGAGCTCGTGCGCTACGCCGATATCGTCACATTCACCTGCCTCAAGGCCTTTGCCTTCGACCAGAGGTTCGAGCGGAAGGATGCGCACGATCTGATCTACTGCATCGAGAATCTGGAAGGTGGCGTCAGCGCGGCGCAATCCGCATTCGGGGCAGCACTGACGGGGCCGCATGCCGATGCCATACGCGAGGCGCTTGCCCGTCTGGCAGCCCGCTTCCGTGATCCCAATCCCGACGAGAGCTATTTGCGCGACGGACCGGTCGCCGTCGCAAGCTTTGAAGACGACGAAGCCGATGTTTCGGCAGACCCTGACCTGCTGAACGCTCGGATATTGCGGCAACGGCATGCCGCGGAGGTCATGGCCGATTTCCTCGCCCCATTCGAAATTTGATGACGGGAAGGTCGCGATCGCAGTATTGTTCCTTCGCTTTTCAGGAGCTTGTCCGCAAATAGAGCGCTCATAGCCGGCGCGAGTTCGGGGATACTTCTGCCGAACGCCATCTACGACCGCCTCTAGCCGCTTGGCTCCCGCTCACCGTCCGTGGCAGATTTTGAATTTCTTGCCAGAACCGCAGGGACATTTTTCGTTGCGGCCGACCTTCTTCCTCGGCTCTATCTCCCGGGGGGCACCGCGACGCTGATCAAACAGCGCCTGCAACGGAGCAGGAATCACAACCTGTCGCTGCGGGGGACCGCCCCTGAGTCGAACTTGGCGAATAATGGCTTTCTGCTCCTGGAATGCCGCGCGATGGTTCGGATCCATCGCATCCTCGAACGGCAGCAGCCGCTCGACCTCATTCGCCGCCGCATCATGGTCGCCGCAGTACGCAAGGACCACCGCGTATAGAGCGCGAGCTTCGAGAACGCGTCCCGCGAGACCCGCGCCTTGCAGGACGGGGAAGATGTTCCGTTCGAAGGCCTCGCGGGCGCTTATGAAGTCGTTCACCCAGACCAGTTCTTCGACAAGATCGAGACCAACCCGGACGAATGACTGGAAGGATTGCGACAGTTCGTAGAATTTCATCGCATGGATGCGTGCGAGAGTAGATCGCTGGCTCTTCCGGCCCAAGGCCTGCGCGAAAAGATCGTGACTGTCTGCCAGATGTTTCAGCCGATCGGTGAGATCTTCGTCTTTGGGAAGAAGCTCCCGAAGTTCGGGGGCGTTCCGTCCCACCACATCGTCGGGCCTGATCCCGAGCTCCCGATAATATTCGCCGATGAGGGCGAGTGCCTCACTTACCGCTGTATCGTTGTCGCCGAGCTTGAACAGGGCGAGGGCGCGATTGTAGCGAAACACGCGCAGATGTTCGGGTTGGTCGGGAAGTCGGTCCGCAACTTGGTCAAGCATGGCCCGGACGCCATCGATGTCGCCAAGCTCGGACAAGAGCAACATCCGCTTCATGCCCCAAGCCATCCACTCCTCGTCGCCGAGCTCGTTTGCCCTCAGCAGCAATTCCATCTCGTCGACCCGCTCCCGGCCGGCCTCATAATCTCCCTCGCGCAGATCATTGAAGACCAGGCCGTCGCGCGCCCAGAGCCTTGTCTCGGCATCCCCGTTCGGATCGGCCGCGATCGTCAGCAGATAGGGTTCGATTTCTGGCCAGACCCCGAGTTCGTGGAACAATTCGTCTGTCGCGAACTGCACCAATATTCTCGCCTGGCCGAGAAGCCCGAACAGGCGGATGAGCAGTCCTAACTTCGCGAGGCTCCAGTTGGTGCGGATCGAGCTTACGATGACCCGCTGCAGCGAGCCCAAGGCCTTCTGCTCGAAGTCCTGACCCTTTGCCGAGACGTCCGCCTTGCCGAGAATCCTCACCGCGTCGTGAATTTTTAGGCCGCTATTCCCGAATAATTCCAGCGCACCCGTTGCGGGAAGCGCGCGCAACCGGGCCGTGGCCGCCTTCGCGTCGATGTCGCACGCGGCTTGAAGCAAGGCACTGGCTTCGTCCCTTGAGAGCGCGACATCGGCGAGGCTCAGGACCGCGATCGTTTCTCTGTCGGCCGGCGGCAAGCCTTCGAACGCGCGCCTCAGGATAATCTCTTGAGCCGTCTCAACGATATTGGTCTGCTGCTCGATATCTGTACAAAAGGCCCGAATATCGCCGCCATATTCGCGCGCCGTGATCGCCGCCGCATTGAGCACATAAAATGGCAGGCCTCCGGTAATTCTGGATAGCCGCTCGCAATCGCCGAAATCGGCCCGGCAACCAGCATCTTGAACTGCCGCCGCGATAGTGTCTTCGTCCCAGCCGTTCAGAGTCTCTGCTTGAATATCCAGTCCTGCTTCGAGTTCGGCGATGTGCCGTCCGGGTTGGCTCAGCAGGACAAATCGGAGATTGGGGCCCCGTGCTACCAGCGCCTCTATATCGGCTGCCGGAATCCGGTGGCTGTTATCGATGACGACAGCCGCGTGAAGGCCGCCTTCGCCGAGCTTGATGCTCAGCGCGCTCACCATGTCCAATCCGCTCGCCCCCGGCAGAAGAATCTCGCCGAGCTTGTCGTTGGAGCGTCCGAACATCTTGGCCGCCACTTCGCGCGCTACCGCCGACGCGAGCGCGGGTCCCGGCGTGTCCCCGACGTCAAGATAGGTAACCGGGAGCGGAGCATGGACCGCGGCCTCGGCCATCCAGGCGGTTTTCCCCGAGCCCGAAAGTCCCGCTATGATGCGGACGGGCTGGTCACCAAGCAGGGCGGGTTCGTCGACCTGGGCGCGGTACACCGGGGGCGGCGCCGGAAGCTGCTGCATCTGCACCACGAGCTGCTCGAACAGTTCCGGCAATTCCTCGCGGGAAAAGCTGTGATCCTCGCGGGGAGGCGTGCCAGCGGATGCGAGCATGACCATGGCGGCCAGCTTCCAGGTCAGCGTCTCCGGCCTGAGCAACCCGAATGGCAGCTGCGCCGCGAGATCCGAGCAATATGCAGCCATACCGGCAACATTGTCGGCGGGTCGAGGCAGGCAATTGTCGGAGGGCTCGGGACCGCCTGACCAATGCAGCTCGACATCGTCAGGCCAGTCATCCGCGGCAATCTTCTTGAGCAGGGCTGGCGACGGAGGCGCATTCGTCGCGATCACGAATCTCGCGTCGCCAGCTCGCAGGCCGTTCTGATGCTCCGCACGTATGTCCTCGAAACGCTCTAGCGCTCCTGAAATATCACTGGGATTGAGGACGTCCTGCCGCGTTTTGACCTGCGCATAGATACGGGCGTCCGGAAGCTGGACTTCGATGTCCTCGTCCCGCTCGACGATGATATGTTCGGCTCCCGCCTTTCCCGCGAGGAGAAGGCACGCTGCCGCGTAAAGATGCTGGTAGAGGAAACCCCTGTGTACGGCCTCGATCCGGATGAGTTGGCGCTCGTCGAGAACGAGGAATTCGTCGACCGGCGGTTGTGTGCTTTCTGCCTCATCCTCCGCGCGGTCATCGACCGCATTATGACCGGAATTGTCTCCGGGATCTTCTGACGCCGTCATCGGGTCGTAAAGGCTGCGACGACCTTGTTCGTCCCGTCCATGAGCAGGCCGCACTGAATGTCGGCGACCAGGACCGTCGAATTCACCGTGATATCGGTCGGATTGCTGATCGTCGTCTTGCCATAGGGGTAGGTGGCGCGAACGACATTCGGGAGCTTCGGCACGACAACAAATGCGATCTTCGCTTGCGGTTTGAAGGCTTGCGCTTCGGCGACGCTCATGGGGACGGTCCCGATCACCCCTCCCTTGTTGGGGAGGAAAAGCTCTTCGCCGTAGCGCGCCGGTTCGCCCTCGAAGATCGCCTTCTCGGTCCGGGTAATCTTGCTGATGGTGGCCTTTGCCCCGAAGCCATTCTGCGCGGAATAGGTGCCGGTCGTGACTTCGCTGCTCGAAATCGTCACGTCGAGATTGCTGAGGGTGCTGGCCTTCGGACTTTCGACTTTTGCGTAATAGAAGGTGTCCCAAGCGCTGAAGTTCGTATTGTCGAACAGATAGGACTTCACCTCGAAGGCTCCGATATCGGCATTGTAGGCCAGATATTCCGCGCCTTCGATCTTCTTCGAGATGATGAGGGGGCCGGAGCTGCCCGCTGCTGCAAGCCGGGTGCGATATGCATCGCTGGTCTCGAATTCGTCTTTCGGCGTAACGGGCTTGATCGACGCAATGGCCTGGTCGAAGGTCTGCGGCTGTACCGTCGTGCTCGTATAGGCTGCGCAGCCCGATTGCGCCTGCGCCATCGTAGGCGCACAAACTAATGCTGCAGTGAGGAAGATTGTCTTCATTGGCCCCCGCCCTTGTATCTGCTCGAGATATTTCCTTCTTTAGCAGAGGAGAGAATGTCCAAAAGACGCCAATTGAAAAATCGCAACCAAGGAGGGGCTTTTCACGCCGCCGGGTTCTGCCAAGCCGCAGCTGTCATCCCGGTTGAGGCTTGATCTCGAAACCGATGACGCTGTCATCATGGGTCCATGCTTCGTCGAGTGTTTCCGCTCTGTCCTCGCTATAGCCATCGACGATCGCGTGGTATTCGCGCGTCTCTCCTTCCACGCGGTGATCAACGGTAATCGTGCGCATTGCGTTCTGGGCGAGATGCGCGCTGAACTGACTGCGGGTGATGGCGGCGTCCCGGCGATAACTGGCTTTTATATGCGCGATGCGGCGTTGTGGTGCATGTCTTTCCGTAATGGAGACCGCAGCAAGAACGAGCAGCGTTGCAATAGCGCCGAACATGGCGAGCTCGTAAAAGCCGACCCCGAAGAGCATGCCCAAGGTCGATGTCGTCCAGAGCGATGCTGCAGTCGTCAGCCCGCGCACATTGAACCCTTCGCGAAAGATTACGCCGCCGCATAGAAACCCGATACCCGTGAGGATCCCGTGCGCCATGCGCACTGGATCGATACGAATGACCTCCTTGGGTGTTTCGGTGAGCCAGGCCATCTGGTGTACCGCGGCGAGCATCAGCAGGCAGCAGGACAGGGCAACCAGAATATGGGTGCGAAGGCCAGCGGGGCTCGCCCGATATTCGCGTTCGGCTCCGATGATCGTGCCAGTCGCGACCGCACCGACGATCGGCCACAAAAGCTGTGGGTTGAAAAGCTCCATATCCTCTCCTCTGCCGAGCCATTTTTGAACGTCGGAAGACTAGAAAAGGATGCGCATCTGCAATCCCACAGCGGTCGCGGACGGCCGACCGCCCGAGCGATCCGGCAGGCTAAGCGACCCCGTAGATCGCGGCGCGCCGCTTGAACGCTTCCGCCGATCCTTCGAGGATGTCGCAGGCATATTGCCGCGTGTCCGGATGATCGATCGAGCCACTCGATACGATCCGGCCATTGTCATCTTGCGCCTTGAGCACGATGATTTGCTCAGCATCCCCCAAGACCGCAATATTCGCATTGTGAGTTACAATGATCACCTGGCGACGCTCTTTCGCGCGACGGAGGACAGGAACAAGGGTTTGATAAATGAACTCGCTGTCGAGATGATCTTCGGGCTGGTCGATGATGAGTGGCCGGTTGGATTCCGCCGAAAGCATGAGCGCAAGCAGGACGGACTGCTTCTGTCCGAGGCTAAGCCGGCTGAAATCCCGGATCATCGGCTGCGGCCTGCCTGCCATGGCCTTGGCGACAATCAGCTGGGGCTTGTCGCTGACTTCAACGGCTTGAAGTTTGTACATCACCTCCGGCGGAGACAGGTTGTCGATGATGGATTGCGCATCGGCGTCGGAAAAAACCGTTGATCCGTCCTTTTCCTTAACGCCCTTGATCGTTGCCTTATCCTTCTTCAGCACGGCTTGCACCAACACCGGCAATGACAAGGTCTCGATCAGAACTTCCGCTCTTGGAACCCGGGACGTCCGCCAGCTCATCGCTTCGCTGATGACGGAGCAGCCTGACGGCGAATATGCGCTGTGAAGAAACTTCAGCGACACGCTCAGGTCGGTGAGGACTGCCTTGAGAGTGGTGCTCGCCTTGACGCCGTAGGCGCTCCGCTTCGTGGCAATCCGCTGTCGAATTTCCCAGCGCTTCTTCACGAGCTCAGCGCGTTCCTTTCGCGCTCGCTCGAGTGCGGGCTCCCAGGTCTTCAGCTTCCGGAGGCGCTCGGTCAGCTTGGCCTCGTCGGTGGACAGGCTATTGATGAAGACGATGTCGAGGCGGACGCCACTTTGCTCAAGCGCTTCGCGCTTCTGATCGATTTCGGCCTTGGCTGTCGCTTCCTTTACCCGCCACGCGGCCAATTCGCGTTCCATGACCGTCCCCAGTGCCTTGGCTGCGTCCTGAAGATCTGTTTCCGCAGCAACGACCTTCGATTTAAATGCCGACGCCTGGGTCGCGATCGCTTGATACTCGTCCCCGCCAATGGTGAGGTCGGCAGGGTCGACAGACGTCTCGATACTCTCGATGCACTCCCGCAGCGCCTCGTTCGAGGTTAGGCCTAGAAGCTCGTCTAGGTCGCGGCGAAGCGAAGAGCGAACCTCCTTCTCCTTCTCGAGCTTGCGGATGAGGGCGATTACCTCCTTGCCCTTTTGCGCTTCGAGTGCCGCCAATTGGGACTTCTTATATTTGAGATCGCGGTCCACCCCCGGAATGAGGGCGACATATTCCGTGGCCTTTTTGAGTTCGGCTTCGGAATCGAGAAGCGCTTGCCGAACATCCCGTTCCTCCTTGAGGTCGGCCGAAACGCCGATGAACCGATCGAGGAAGCTTAGCAATCCCGCAGGGTCGGCGGTGGCGTTTTGACTGATCGTCGCGGCCTCGCTCTGGGCATAACATTCAACGGCGAAATGAGGCAGCAATGCTTCCGGGTCATCAGGATCCTCGACGTTGGAATCGCGCCGGCGTTGCATCTTTATCGTCTGTCCCGACTGGTCATTGACGACGAGGTCGATGAGGTCGGGCCAAACCTCGGAGTCCACCACATCGCCGGCGCCGGAATGGCCCGTCAGACAACGAATGGCTTCGAAAGTCGTCGATTTTCCCGTGCCCCGCCCCCCGATGATGCAGTTCAGGTTCGGACTGAAATGTACGCCTTGATCGCTGAGAAAGCCGCCGTGCATCGCCAAGGCCCGCACCATGGGTATTCGTGCCGGCACATCTTCCTCAATGCGCACACGAGCATCACTGTCTTGCAGCGCAAGCCGCAATGCGTCGAAAGTGACTTCCTGCATCTTGTATCGGGTCACCTTGCGGTCGCCTGCCGCATTCCGGCCCAAAGCGTTGAGCGTGTGCGAGTCCGAATTGAGCAGACGCGCCAGAAATTGCGACTTTCCGAGGCCGAGGGCTTCTATCCGTTGGCGGCCGAGCGTCTTTCGATCACCATCCGGATCAAGGTCGGAATAGGAGATATCGCTATCGGCTCGCTTCAGTTCGATTCCGAGCAGCGCCGCATGGCAAATTATGTCCTTCTTGTGGGGCGGATTTCCCGGAATCTCGGTTTCGAGGCCTTTCCCGCCGTCAACATGTGCGAGGATGGCAAAGCCCCCTCCTTGTTTCACAAGGTCAAGAATATCGACGACGCCATTGGAGCATCGCGAGTTTGCGGTGTTTCGATCCGCCAGCGACAGCTTCGCGTGAAAGCGCGTTAGCGCGTCCAATGTGCCAAAATAACAAAGGATATGACCGTGAGCCGTCGATAACTCGACGGCGGGAACGACGAGCAGGCCGGTTCCTTTCGCAGCTTCCAGTGCTGGCCCGACACCTCCGATTTCATTGTGGTCGGCAATCGCGATAATGTGCAAGCCCTCCGACCTCGCGGTCGCGACTATTGCTTCCGGCGTGGCGGTCGCATCGCTGACATCATGCGAGCCCGTAACACTGTGGATATGAAGATCGCCGCGGAAGAATCGGGCGCCATTGTCCAGGGCCAGAGCCTGAGTGATATCCATTATGCCCTCCCGACGCCTTTTTAGGCTTTGTCTCAAATTTATTCAGCACGGACATGCCGCCAGCAGGTTCATAAAGATTGTGGGCTTGCCGCACCACTCTAGATGCAAGGCTAATTGGTCCAGATCGGCTCGCAAGTTCGTCAAGACCTTCGATGGCGCTAGAGGGCCGTATGAGGCACTCGCGGCGCCTTTCGGGGAGACCGGGGCTGCGGGCGGAACAATCGTGCCAAGGCGTCGTTGGTCTACCTGTCATAACAAGGAATCCCTCATGGCCAGCGCACCGCCCGATCCGCATCCCGATTCTCTGCCGACTGGCCCCGAACAAATTCCGGAGCAGGTTCCCCTCCCCGGTGACGACGGCAGGGAGAGCATCGAGGATGTGCCTGAAACGGAGTGATGAACGGCCGCATGGCATCTCGCCTGCGGCATCTTGTCGCGCTGATCTCGCGAGCGGAAATGGTAAGCCCCGCTACATCTCTGCAGCGGGGCTTCCCTAGATTGCATCCGAAGATGCGATCAAATTCTGCCATTCTTTCGTCTGGACAGGTAAGTGAAACGTGCCAGGGGCATGATAGTTCCGTGGGCGTTGTGGGCGTCCGCGATTTTTAGCGCCGCAGCGTGACCGCGATCGGGCAGTGGTCCGAGTAATGCTTCTCGCCGGGCACATAGAGCGTTTCGCTGAATCCGGTCCGGTCGGCGGCGGCGCGCCGGTCGAGCACGATATGATCGATGAAACTGTCATAGCGCGGGTTGCAGGCCGGCGGCTGGCCCGCGTCGGCGAGCGTCAGGTCGGCGTTGACCGGATCGCCATCGTCGATTTCGGTCCATATCATATCGCCGGGAAGCGCGAGGCGGCGGTTCCAGTCTCCCAGCACCGCGAAGCGATCGGGCTCGGCGGCGGCCGCGTCGATCCAGGCTTCGAGTGCCGGGATCTGATCCTGGAATATGGGGCAGGCCTTCGCCTCGCTCCCCGAGAAGCAGCCCGACTTCAAGTGGATGCCGAGAAGGCGGATCGGTGTGCGGCCCTCGGGGCGGAGCGTGATGTCGATGCCCGAACGAAGCTGTTCGTTGCCGCGCATCAACGAGGTCACATCGGCATGGCGGTCGAACGCGATATCCTTGCGGATGGCGAAGCCGACCGCCTGGCGGATCACCGTCTGCGCCGGGAACTTGCCGCCGCAGGTGCCGTCCGGCGAACCCTTTCGCGCTTCCATGATCACGACAAATTTGGCGGGATCGAAGACCCGCGCTGCGGCGGTCTCATTCTCGGCCTCCTGAAAGGCGATCACATCGGCGTCGAGGCCATCGGCGATGCGGCGCATCGCGGCATAGTCGGTGTCATCCCTGGGGTTGCAGCCCTCGCCGTTCCGCTCAGCCAGAAATTCGAGGTTCCAGCTCGCGAGCTTGAGCGGTTTCGATGGAACAGACGGGTTTGCGGGTGCGGAGGTCGCGGGCGAGCAGGCAGCAGCCAGCAGGAGCAGGGCGGATGCGATGAGACGGTGGGGAAGCATCCGCCGCTACTGCCGCACACCGCCACCGAGTGCAACTCGCCGTGCCGCGCCTTGGCGCGGCGCAGATGGCGCCGCCCGGTACTCGGCGCTATAGCGCCCGCCCGGCCGGGATCCTTCCGGCCGCGTGAGGAGATATTTTATGAACCACGCCGAACTGTCGGACAGCGTCGCAACCGCACTTGGTCTGAGCAAGGCCGATGCGAAGAAGGCTGTCGATGCCGTTTTCGCCGCGATCACCGACGCCGCCGCCAAGGGCGACGAAGTCTCGGTGAACGGCTTCGGCAAGTTCAAGGTCAAGGAATCGGCCGCGCGTGAAGGCCGCAATCCCTCGACCGGCGAAACCATCCAGATTTCGGCTTCGAAGAAGCTGACCTTCGGCGCCGCGAAGGCCGTCAAGGATCGTCTGAACGGCTAAGCCGGTACGTCCCGCCGGTGTGCCCGGCGGGACGGCCGCGCGGCGGCGTGTCGAGCGCGGCATCTGAAGAGCGTGCTCGGACCTCGCAGGCTCGGCCCGGGACCGCGTCTTGTTCTGGCCGCGCGAGCGCACTTGGCTCGCTTTCCTTGCCGGGCGGCGGCTAGGCCCAGGCCCGCATCGCACGCCGCCCCGCTGCGGGCTCGCCAAGAGCGCGTCCGTTCGCCCTGCGGGCTCGCTGTCTCCTTCTGTCCCCGATTTGCGACGGGCCGTTGGCCGCGGCGGAACATCCGCCTCACCGGGGCGTCGTCTTCATGCCTACCCCCCAGGCAGATATGGAAAGAGGATGACCCAGATGGGACAGAATAATCAACAGCAGGGCGGCCAGCCCGAAAAGAAGCCCGGTCAGGGCGGCGGCCAGCAGGACCAGCAGGACCAGCAGCGCCGCCAGCCCGGTCAGGAAGACCAGGACCGCGACAACAAGGCCGGCCGCGACGACGAGAATCGTCAGAACCGCTGATCGCGATCGCAGAGTCGACGCCGAGGCGTCCTCTTGGGGCCGGGCCGCATTTCGATGCGGCCCGGCCTTCCGCATTCTGCGCTTCGGAATTATAGCCGGACATTACAGGAGGGTATCGCCCGAACGGACGCGATTGCGCCATTTTGCGGAGATTTCTGACATTCTTCTCCAAAAGCTGTTACGCTGCTTCCACTGGCTGCGGATCCACCCCTGATCGGCTACTCGTGGTTCCGGCATAACCCGCAGTCCCGTTGTTACGGTCGGCCGATCGATTGAATGCCGTGAGCCTGGTGACGCTTGCTCCCGACACTGAGGAGCACATCGTGCGTCCCTTCCATCTGATTTTGTCGGGCGCGTCAGTGCCCGAGCCCCGCCGCGTCGATTTCGTGGCTGAAAGTCCCGACCACGCGTCTCAGGTTGCGCGAAACGAAGAGGAAGGCATCCACGTCGAGCTCTGGGAAGGAGCGACCCTTCTGGCCCGGATGACGAAGGGTGAAGCCGATGTCTGGCAGCTTCTTCCTGTCCGTCCCGGCAATGTCGTGACGATGGCGGCCGGGGATTCCTCTATGTCGATCTAGGGTTTTGGCGATCGCGGCTGGGCATGTTGCAACCTCCTGCGCTGGATCGTGTTGCTCAGCCGAAGGAGAATATCATGCCGACCGAGCTTGATCGGGCCGTGACGTCGCCAGTGGAACGCGTGGCGCGCGTTCTCGCGGGTCATGCGCTCAGCCAGAATGCCGAGGGTGATGTGCAGTCCGCGGGCGAGGCGGTGGACGCCCTCTGGGGCGAATATGCCGACGCCGCGCTTGCCGTGCTGAAGACCTTGCGCGAGCCGAGTGCGGCGATGCTCGCCGTCGGCGACGCGGAGGTCTGGGATCGGATGATACGCGCCGCGATCGAAGATGAAACTATCGCCGACTAGTTCGGGCCCGCCAGCTTGTCTGCTCAGCGGCAGCGACGCGAATTCAATCTCGGTTCGTCGCAAATCCGATGCCGGATGGATAGATCGGCCTCGGGGGGCGTAGCGTTAGCGAGGGGCAGAAAAGGAACAGTCTCATGACAGCCGATATCGCCACCGACGAAACCCAACGCCTGATCGCCTCGAACAAGGTCGAGGGCACCGCGGTCTACAACCGCGAGGGCGAGAAGCTCGGCTCGATCTACAATTTCATGGTCGACAAGGAATCGGGGAAGGTCGAATATGCCGTGCTGCAGTTCGGCGGCTTTCTCGGCCTCGGCAGCGACTATTATCCGCTCCCGTGGGATGTCCTGACCTATGATGTGAGCGTGGGCGGCTATGCCGTCGGTCTCGACAAGGCCGTGCTCGAGAAGGCGCCGCGCTATGCCGCGAGCGAAGAGCCGGCCTTCGACCGCGACTATGGCCGTCAGGTCTATGGCTATTACGGGATGAACTATCCCTTCTGACGTAGCACGGCAGCGCCCCGCGCTTGGCACCGGTAGCGAGATCGATCGATGAGCGACGACGACGATATCTGGAATCAGCGCGGGACGTTGACGCGGGTACATGACGAAGGCGCGGATGTCGCGCTTCCTCCACTGCCCGCAGGCGAAGCCGAGTTGCGGCCGCTTCGCGACCTCCTCTCCGAGTTCGCGGCGGCTCCGGCGTGGGAACGCGAGCGCTATAGTCTCATTCTCGACAATGGTCAGGCCTTCTCCGCAGACGACATTGCCGCCTTGCTTCAGCGTCCAGATTCGCCGGTTCAATGAGTTTGCGGGAAGGATGCGCGCGCGTTGCAGGACTATGAAACCCTGATCCTGGCAGAAGCTGCGCTCGGCAAAGCGATGCTCGGCGGCGATATCGCGGCACTGGATGATCTTCTCGACGATGATGTCCGGTTCACCGACCAATCAGGTCGGCGTCTCTCGAAGGACGACGATCTGGCTGGCCACCGGTCAGGGCTTCTGCGGATCGAGACGCTGGAGCCCGTGGGCGCACCCGACATCCGGATTTGCGGCGATTACGCATTGGTTTGGGTGACGGTCGATCTCGCCGGTTTCTACAAGGACGAGGCCTTCTTCGGACGCTTCGCTTACTCGCGCATATGGCGCCAAAAAAGCGGCCAGTGGCGCGTCGTCCTTGCCCATTGCTCGGCAATCCCCGACGACGGCTGATGCGGGCCTGGTCTCACCGAAGGCTACGAAATGTGATCGACCAGCGCGGAGCGGGCATCGGCGCGATGCTGTGCTCCCACTCCTCGCGCGCTTCGCCCGCCATATGATAAATGGCGCGCGGGGCGAGCGGTGCCTCGGCGCGCTCGAACCTGTCGCCGCGCCGAAGGCGAAAGCGCATCAGCGCCGGAGCGCCCAGCGAGACGCCGATGACATGTTCGAACACCGGGCGGTCCTTGTGCCAGCCGATGCCCGCGCCAAGCCCATATTGAATGAGCAAGACCTGTTCGAGCTCGGAGGGCGCGAGCCTCGCGAAGGCTGCCGCGCGATCCCTAAGCGGCAAGAGCCAATCTGGGATCGTCTCGCCGCGGGAAAATCGGCCCGTCTGAAAATCATAGGTCCATCCGAACGAGCGCGTGAGGCGCTTGCCTTCCCAGTTGAAACTGAAACGGAGTGAGTGCGGAGTCTTTAATTTGCCCGATATAATCGGTTTCTTCGGCGGTCGTGACGATATCTTCGGCGACGGAGAGGCCGGGAAGAAGCGGCGTGCCGAAGAGATCGGGGTGGAGCGCGGACGGGAGCGAGCGCGCGGCGGCGCGCGTCATAGCGAAAGCTCGGCCTGCGCGCGAAGCGGATCGACGAAGAAGGTGTGGCGCGGGGGTTCCTCGAACAGGACCTCGTTCGGCAGCGTGCCGTCGAGCCAGTGCATCACATCGCGGCGATGAATGATGACGCCATGACGCTGCTGATAGGGGATGACATCGGCGCCCGCGGGGATCGTCAGGATCCGGTAGGACAGCGGCCAGTCGGCGAGCGGCGGATCCCAGATCGCGGCGAGGTAGAAGAAATTGCCGCTGTCGAGCGTCACCCGGTAGCGATGATCGCCCGTGCCCATCCGAAACTCGGAAGCCGGGATCAGGCAGCGCCGGTTCGGGAATGCGCGGCCTTCCGATCGCACGAAACGAAAGTTGATTCCGTCGCTGAACCGCGGATCGCTTCCCCATATCGCTTTGACCATTTCGACCTTGGTCATATCGTCAGGCTTGCGCCTGATAAGGGCGCGGGCGCTACTATCGGCACCCTCCGAGTCGAATGGGGTTGGCGTCAGGTTCACAATCGGAACATAATGGGAACGATGGTGAGTCGCAAGGGTCAGGGGACGGCCGACGATGTGCAATGATTACAGGCTCGAGGTCGACATCGCTTCGATCGCCGAGGATTTTGACGGGCTCGAGATCAATATCGACATGCCCGAAGGCGCGCCGAACGTGCCCGCGCGCGAGGATGTCCGCATCACCGACACCGCGCCGATCGTGAAGAGCAGCGACGGCGCGGCCTCCGGATCGCTCGTCAACCGGCGCTGGAGCTGGCCGGGGCAAGGCGGCAAGCCGGTCTATAATGTGCGATCGGAGCGCCGCGATCTCGGCATGCAGCGATGCCTCGTCCTCTGCGACGGCTTCTACGAGTTCACCGACCCCACCGACCCGGCGCAGAAGCGTTTGGACAAATGGCTGTTCACGATGAAGGATCATCGCTGGTTCTGCATGGCGGGCGTATGGCGCGACAGCCATGTTGGCGAAGCCTTCAGCCTCCTGACCATGGATGCCGGTCCCGACGTCGCGCCCTACCACCATCGCCAGATCGTCCCGCTCGCGCGCGATCAATGGGCGGCCTGGCTCGATCCGCGCGTCCCGGCCGACGAGATATTGAAATGGCTCCCCGAGGGGAGCCTCGATGTATCGCAAGTCTATGGCAAGCCGCCCGCGCAAGGCGCCCTCGCCCTATGACGAAGGAAGACGGGCTCGACCGGTTCGTAGAGGCGCAGGATCAAATCTATGCGCGAGCGCTCGGCGAGATTCGCCGGGGCCATAAGAGTTCGCACTGGATGTGGTTCATTTTCCCGCAGCTTACGGGTCTCGGCCGGAGCGCGATGGCGAAGCTTTACGGTCTTGGCGGGGCCGATGAGGCGCGGGTCTATCTCGCGCACCCGCATCTCGGCGCGCGCTATGTCGAATGCGTCGAGGCGCTTCAGGACCTGTCCGCGAGCGATCCGGTGGCCGTCTTTGGCGAGGTGGATGCGACGAAGCTGCGCTCTTCGCTGACCCTGTTCGAGGCGGTGAGCGGACGTCCGTTGTTCGCGGCCGCGCTCATGCGCTGGTTCGGCGGCGAGCGCGATGCGCGCACATTGGCCATGCTGACCGACGCCGGCGACATGATGCCGGAGCGGCTTTCCTAGCCCCGCGGATTTCGGAACAGCGGCAGCATCCGGTGCAGCACTTCGTCCTTGTCGAAGAAATGATGCTTCAGTGCGCCAAGCACATGGAGTGCGAGCACGACATAGATGGCTTTCACCATGAGTTTGTGCAGGTCCCCCAGCTCGTCGGCGAGATTGTCGTTCAGCGGCAGGGGAAGGTTGGGCGCGGGCACGGCGCCGTAAAGCGGCACTTCGGGCGCGCCGCCGGCCGACGCCGCGGCCCAGCCGAGGAGCGGCGCGCCGATCATCAGCACATAGAAGAGGACATGGGTTGTGCGCGCGAGCAGGCGCTCCCATGCAGGCATGCTGCCCGGAAACGCCGGCCACGGATGGCCGAACCGCCAGCCGAGACGGACGAGGCTGAGCGCGAGGATCGTGATGCCGACCGATTTGTGGAGCTGATAATAGCCGAGCTTCTCGCTGTCCGAGGCGTCCTCCATCCAGCCGCCGAAGGTGGCATTGGCGATGATGAGAATGGCGATCGGCCAGTGGAGGACGATCGAGACAGTCGAATAGCGGCTATGATGTTCGCGCATGATGTCCTCGCTCAGAGCCTGTGGTTCAAATGCGCGAACGATAGGCCTGTTCCGTCAGGCACCGGCTATGTTCTTTTTGGGGGTAAGGATGAGCGTCCGTCCTTCGACACGCCAGGCCTGAAGGGCGGACAGGAAGTTCATGCCGAGCACGTCGGTGGTTCCCATCCCGGGTGAGATGACCACTTTCAGCTTCATGGCTTCGATTCCCCCGATCGCAAGATTGTCCACCGTCCCCGCATCGGCGCGAACCGTGCCGTTCGCCGTCTGCATCAGCAGCGGCACGAGCGTTGCGTCCGCCTTCACGCCGGCCGCCGCCGCCGTTGCCGGCGACAAGGCCGTCACGGTCGCGCCGCTATCGACGAGCATGCGGCGCTCGGTTCCATTGATCATGGCCTTCGCCCAGAAATGGCCGTCGCGTCCCATCGGAATGCGGACCTCCTCACCAACGACCTCCTGACGGTCGAGCCCCAGCCTCGCGGTGATGCGCGACAGATTGGGGTCGAAGGGCGCCTGCTGAAGGATGAGGAAGATACCGAAAGCGAGCAGCGCGAACGAGAAAAAGCGCGCGGATCACGCGGCCGACATAGGGAATCTTGAAGAGGATGAAGAGGATCAGCGCCGCGCCGACGGCGTAGATCGCGAGCGTCTGCCCGGAAAGGCCAGGCGCAAGGTCGGTGGTGATCGGCATATATTTCCTCGGCTTTACAGGGCGGAACGTGACGCGGCGCTGAATGATCCACAGCCGCTCGTCGCAGGCGCCTTGACGGACGTTCCTCGCGGGTGGAACATAAAGGGAACATTCGAGTCGATACCAGCATGAGCATGATGCCCGTTTCTTCGCTCCGGCCGCGTGCCGACGAGCTTGCCGCGCTTCGCGAAGCGGTCGCGCGCGTCGCCGTGTCGCGCGGTCCCGTGCTGCCGTTCGGCGTCGGCCCGCTCGATCATCTGCTCGCCGGGGGCGGTCTCGACGGCGCTGGCCTTCATGAGGTCGCGGGCACGTCGGCGAGCTGGAGCGACGATGCCGCCGCGACGCTGTTTGCCGCCGGGATTGCCGCACGCTTCGCGGCCGCCCCTGGCGTCTCGGCGCTTTGGGCGCTGACGCGCTTCGATCTCTATGCCCCCGGACTGGAGCAGGCCGGGCTGGGCCCCGATCGTGTCCTCTACGCGCAGGGCAGGACTGACAAGGAATTGCTCGCAATGTGCGAGGACGCGCTGCGCGACGGCTCGCTCGCCTGCGTCATAGCCGAGGTAAAGGCGGCGGACCAGACGGCGACGCGGCGGCTGCAGCTCGCGGCATCCGAGGGCAACACGCCCATGCTGCTCTACCGTCGCTATCGGCGCTACGGCCAATGTCCGCTCGGCGATCCATCGCTCGCAATGACGCGCTGGCGCATTGGAACATTGCCATCCGGGCGTCTCGCATCACCGGGCGTCGGGCGCGGGCGCGGGCGCTGGTCGGTCGAGCTCGTTCGCCAGCGCGGCGGACCGCCTTTCTCCCTCGAACTGGAGGCGTGCGATGATCAGGGTCGCCTCGCTCTTCCTGCCGCAGCTCGCGATCGAGCGATTGCGGCGGGCGGGGCGGCAAGACACGCCGCCTGAACCGGCGCGGGCGGCGCCGCGCTTCCCCGAACCGGTCGACGACAATCCGGGTGCCTGTTCGGTGCCCCGTGGCGGCGGCTGGCGGCCCGGCGCGCGTTGGGCCCAGGCAGCGTCGGCGCCTGCGAGCGCCGATCAGTCGGCGCTCGACGCCTTGCCTGCGCACCAGCGGCCGACGTTGCGCGAGCTGGGTCGACGGAGCGAAGCGGCGGCACCGGTCTTCCGGGCGCTCCGCGGCGATGACGGGTCGCCTCCCGGCGCAGCCGCTCCTTTGCCGCTACTCTGGGGTGCCCGTCCGACGATCATTGTCGCGCGCTCCGGCCAGCGCGACGTCGTGACCGCGGCCTGCCCGGCGGCGCTCGACCTTGGGCTGGCGCCCGGCATGGCCGCGGCGCATGCCCGGGCGCTGGTATCCGACCTCGAAATACTCGACGCCGATCCCGAGGCCGACCGCGCCTGGCTCGATCGGCTGGCGCTCCATGCAGCCCGCTATTGGACTCCGGCGGCAGCCGTGTCGGGAGGCGACGGTCTCTGGCTCGATCTATCCGGGACGACGCAGCTTTTCGGCGGCGAAGAGCGCTTTGCGGCGCGGCTGCTCGGCTTTCTGAAGCGCCTCGGCTTCACCGCGCGTGTCGCGATCGCCGGGACACCCGGCTCCGCTTACGCGCTCGCGCGCTATGGCGGGCACGCATCGTCGGTCTTGCCGGAAGGGAGGGAGGGAAAGGCGCTCGCACCTCTGCCGCTGGCGGCGCTCCGGCTCAAGCCGGAAGCACTCGCCGCCGCTGCCCGGTTCGGGATCGAGCGGATCGCCGATCTCTACCCGATGCCGCGCGGGCCGCTGGCCCGGCGGCTCGGCCGCGCTGCGGTCGAGCGGCTCGATCAGGCGCGCGGGTTCGTGCCCGAACCGATCGTTCCGG
>Ga0209232_1000566_pt1 | contig 22362 bp, 20 predicted proteins | sample ETNvirenome_2_60_FD_184066 | JGI IMG/M metagenome (GOLD analysis project Ga0209232, IMG submission 184066) | Marine viral communities from the Pacific Ocean - ETNP_2_60 (SPAdes) (version 2) | ecosystem: Environmental > Aquatic > Marine > Oceanic | place: Pacific Ocean | collected 2013-06-22
CCCGCCGATGCGGGCCGACCGGATCGGGATCAGTTGATGTCGTCGCCGTCGTCGTCGGGGCCGACCATCATTTCTTCGGCCACCGCGTCGGTGCGGCTGCGGATGGCGGCTTCGAGCCGATCCATCAATTCCGGATTGTCCTTGAGGAAGGTCTTCGCATTTTCCCGGCCCTGCCCGATGCGGATCGAATCATAGCTGAACCAGGCGCCCGATTTCTCGACGATCCCGGCCTTGACGCCCAGATCGAGGATCTCGCCAATCTTGGAAATGCCCTGCCCGTACATGATGTCGAATTCGACCTGCTTGAACGGCGGCGCGACCTTGTTCTTCACCACCTTGACCTTGGTCGTGTTGCCGACGATCTCGTCGCCATTCTTGATCTGGCCGGTACGGCGGATGTCGAGGCGGACCGAGGCGTAGAATTTCAGCGCGTTGCCGCCGGTCGTGGTTTCGGGGTTGCCGTACATCACGCCGATTTTCATGCGCAGCTGGTTGATGAAGATCACCATGCAACGCGAGCGACTGATCGAACCGGTGAGCTTGCGCAGCGACTGCGACATCAGACGCGCTTGCAGGCCGACATGGGTGTCGCCCATCTCACCCTCGATTTCCGCGCGCGGGACCAGCGCGGCGACCGAGTCGACGACCAGCACGTCGATCGCGTTCGAGCGCACCAGCGTGTCGACGATTTCGAGTGCCTGTTCGCCGGTGTCGGGCTGCGAGATGATCAGTTCGTCGATATTGACGCCGAGCTTGCGTGCGTAGACCGGGTCGAGCGCATGTTCGGCATCGACAAAGGCGACGGTGCCGCCGCCCTTTTGCGCTTCGGCAAGGACGTGCAGTGCGAGCGTGGTCTTGCCCGAGCTTTCGGGGCCGTAAATTTCGATGACGCGTCCGCGCGGCAGGCCGCCGACGCCGAGCGCGATGTCGAGGCCGAGCGAACCGGTCGAGATCGCCTCGACCTGCATCGCCTCTTTCGAGCCCAATTTCATCACCGAGCCTTTGCCAAAGGCGCGATCGATCTGCGCGAGCGCGGCGTCGAGCGCCTTCTGCCTGTCCGTGTTGTTCACTGATTTCCCCGATTCGACGAGTGACAATTGTCCGGCCATGACCGTCCCTTTCCTGCTCTAAAGCGAAGGCAGAGCCATCGCAACGTCCGACCGATGTACGGCATTTGTTCTTTGAGAACAAGAGAGGAACAAAAAAGAATTTTGCGCAGCTGGAGGCAACGCTATTGCAGCGAGAATTCGGCCAGCGCAGCCTCGATATCACTGATCCGGAAGGGTTTGGCGACCAGCGTGCGGTGCGCATGCGCCGCGGGCAAAATATCACCGCCGCCCGAGGTAAAGGCAAAGGGAATGTCTCGCTCGGCCAGCGCATCCGCGACCGGCCAGCCCTTTTCATCGCCGAGGTTGATATCGACGAGCGCGCCGCCGAGCGATTCGGCCGCGATGATCGCGAGCGCCTCGTCCATGCTCGCCGCTTGCGCGGGTTCGGGCAGCCCGAGCGCGTCGAACATGTCGGCGAGCATCATGCCGATCAGCACATCGTCCTCGACGAGCAGGATGCGGGGGCCGTCAGCCATTTTTCACCCGGTGCGCGGCGTCGTCGAGCGCCGCCGATGTCGCCTCGGCCAATTGCGCGACCGAAAAGGGTTTGGGCAGAAACGCGACATCGTCGATGTTGATCGACTGGCGCAATTGTTCCTCGGCATAGCCTGACATGAACAGCACCGGCAGGTCGGGCCGCTTGGCGCGCAGCGCGCGCACCATTGCGGGACCGTCCATCGTCGGCATCACGACGTCGCTGATGATCAGGTCAACCTCGGTCATCTGGGCAAAGCGTTCGAGCCCTTCCTCGCCCTGCGACGCAGTGACGACCGTGTAGCCCGCGCGGGTCAGCGCGCGTTCGGCTACCGCGCGCACCATGTCCTCGTCCTCGACCAGCAGGATGGTGCCGGTGCCCCACTGGCTTTTCTTGGGCTTGGCGGGCGGCGGCACCACGACCGGCGTGTCGCTGCCGACGCGGTGGACGGGCAGATAGATGGCAAAGCTCGTTCCCTGCCCCGGCTTGCTGTCGGCAAAAATATACCCCGCCGATTGCTTGATGATGCCATACACCGTCGACAGGCCGAGCCCCGTGCCCTTCCCTACATCCTTGGTGGTGAAAAAGGGTTCGAAAATCTTGGGCAGCACGTCGGCGGCGATACCGGTGCCGGTGTCGCTCACCTTGAGCGCGCAATAATCGGCGGGGGGCATGAATTCATTGCCCATCTGGCGCACGTCGGCGGCGGATACCGGATAGGTCTCGATCGTCAGCGTCCCGCCGCCCGGCATCGCATCGCGCGCGTTGACCGCCAGGTTGATGATCACCTGTTCCAACTGGCCGGGATCGGCGCGCACCGCGCCCAGCCCGCGGCCATGATGGACCGCCAGCTGGACGGTTTCGCCGATCAGCCGCTTGAGCAGGTGCGATACCTCTGAAATCACATCGGGCAACTGCAGAATCTGCGGCCGCAGCGTCTGCTGGCGCGAAAAGGCGAGCAATTGCCGCGTCAGACTGGCGGCGCGGTTGGCGTTGCTGCGGATCTGCTGAATATCGTCATAGTCGCTGTCGCCGGGGGTATGGCGCATCAGCATCAGGTCGCACGCGCCGAGCACCGCGGTAAGAATGTTGTTGAAATCATGCGCGACGCCGCCGGCCAGCTGGCCGACCGCCTGCATTTTCGATGCCTGCGCGACCTGGCGCTTCAGCCGCGATTCCTCGCTCGAATCCTTCAGGCTGAGCAGCACTGCCGCCTCGCCCAGTCCGCGCACCCCGACAACGCGCATCGACACCGGATCGCCGCTCTGCCCCGCCAGCCGGATAGACAGGTCGCCGCCGACCTGCTGGCCGCTGCTGTGGCGGCGGATCATGTCGGCGAGGGCACCCTTGTCCTCGCCGACCACGATGTCGCCGGGATAGCGCGGCATCTTGCCGTCCCCCAGGTTGGCGGCGCGAACGAAGGCGCGGTTCATATACAGGAAGCGCCCGTCACGATCGACCATCGCCAGCCCGAACGGCAACAGCGACAGCAGGGTTTCGACATAGGTCTGCGCGGTGCCGCGGTCGGCCGGGCCCATTTCCTCGTCGAGCAGCGCGAGCAGCACCGGGGCATTGCCGTCGGCCGGAGCAAGCGGAATCTGCAGCATCCGCACCGGGGTCGCGCGATCGCCCTCGCGCGCGAAATAGAGCGCGCCGCCGTCGTCGATGCGCAGCATCGGCGCGACATCGCGGCCAGCATAATGACCGGCGTCATCCTCGCCAAGCGCGCGGAGCAGAAACGCCTGATTGGCGACCCGTAGCCGTCCTTCAGTGTTGACCAGCGCCGCCATCACCCCGGCGTGGCCCAGGGTGCGACCCGCGGGGCCATCGAGGTGGCGGGTTACTTCCGAAGCGAGGTCGAGCCGTTCGAGCGCCGAAAAGCGCCAGACCAGATAATCCTCTGCCTGACCGGTGCGCGTGACATGGGCGCGAAGTTGCAGCGGGCCGACCGCGAGGTCGTCAGCGCGCCCCTCGCCGTCGCGCCAGGCAATGCGCCCGGCATTCTTCAGGACATCGGCACCGCGGCCTTCGAGCGGCAAGCCGGGCGGTGTCACGAAGCCGCCCATCCAGGTGCCGAACAGGTCGTTGGCGCACACCATGCGCCCGGCCCGGTCGGTGACCGCGATCGCGACATCATCGTGATTGACAGCCTGGCGCAGCATCGTCCAGTCGGGCAGCACCGCTTCGCCCGCGACGGCGGCCGGAAACAACCGCCGGGCGAGCAAGACGCCGCCCGCCGCGACCGCAAGCCCGGCCAGAAAGCCCGCAGCGAGGATCGTGTCGCGCGTCGCCCAGAACAACAGTGCCGCCGACAGCAGCGCCAGCCCGCCGAGCAGGCCCATATCGACGCGCGACAGGCCCGGCGGCACCGAAAGCGGGCCGACGGAACCCGCCCCCCTGCCGATATCGGGATCAGCGGAAGGCAGGATCGTCGCGGTCAATGACAGTCTTTCTTATCGGCGCATCACCAGATGCGAACACGGTCTTTCGGCGCCAGATACAGCTTCTGGCCTTCCTTGATCTGATACGCCTTATACCACGGGTCAAGGTTGCGCGAGACCCAAGTCCGCTGGATCGAGGGCGAATGCGGATCGGTCGTGATCCGCTGCGACAGATTTTGCTCGCGGTAGTTGCGACGCCATACCTGCGCCCAGCCGAGGAAGAAGCGCTGATCGCCGGTCAGGCCATCGATCACCGGCGCTTCCTTGCCGCCGAGCGATGCCTTGTAGGCGTCGTAAGCCACGGTCAGCCCGGCGACGTCGCCGATATTTTCGCCCAGCGTGAACGTGCCGTCGAGTTTTTCGCCGGGCAGCACTTCATACGCGTCATATTGCGCGATCAGTGCCTTGCCAGCGGCTTCGAACGCCGCGACGTCGGCGGGGGTCCACCAATCGGCAAGCTTGCCGGTCTCGTCATATTTCGCGCCCTGATCGTCAAAGTGATGGCTGATCTCATGGCCGATCACCGCGCCGATACCGCCATAGTTGATCGCCGGGTCGGCGTGCGGGTCGAAAAAGGGCGGCTGGAGGATCGCGGCGGGGAACACGATCTCGTTCATGCCGAAATTGGCATAGGCGTTGACCGTCATCGGGGTCATTCCCCACTCCCAACGGCGGATCGGCCCGCCCAGGCGGCTGATATTGTCGTCGTGCGCGAACTGGTTCGACCGCAGCGCGTTGCCGAACAGATCGTCCGCCTTGATCTCGAGCTTGCTGTAATCCTTCCAGCGATCGGGATAGCCGATCTTGGTGGTGAAATTGGCCAGCTTCTGCTTGGCCTTGACCTTGGTCTCGGGCTGCATCCATGCCAGGCCGTCGATGCGGCGGCCCATCGCGGCAAGGACGTTCTTCACCAGCTTGTCCATTTCCGCCTTGGTTTCGGGCGGGAAATATTTGGCGACATAGTCCTGACCGACCGCCTCGCCCAAATTGCCGGTGGTGAAATCGACCGCGCGCTTCCAGCGTTCCTGCATCTGCGGCGTTCCCGACAAGGCGGTGCCATAGAAGGAGAAGCTTTCCTGCGCGAACTTCTCGGGCAGCACGCCCGAAAAGCCGTCGAGGCTGCGCACGAGCAGCGCGTCGCGGATCACCGCGATCGGCGCGTCGGCGAGCAGCTTGGCCTCGCCGGTAAAGGCGCTCGGCTGCGACACCAGCAGCGAATCCTCGTTGACGCCCAGGCCGCGGATGAAGGTCGCCCAGTCGAACCCGGGCGCCGCGGCCGCCAGCTCGGCGATCGTCATCTTGTTATAGACTTTGGTCGCATCGCTGCTGTCGTTCTTGTCCCAATGGACGGTCGCGATCTGCTTTTCGAAATCATAGATCGCCTTGGCGCGCGCCGCGGCATTGGCTTCACCCGCCAGCGTCAGGACATTCTCGAGATGCTTGAGGTAGGCGCCCTGCAACTTGGTGTTGCGCTCATTGTCCTTCAGATAGAAATCGCGGTCGGGCATGCCGATGCCGCCCTGGAACATCGTGTAGATATAGACGTCGGGGTTCTTGTCGTCCTGCCCGACGAACCCGCCAAAGAAATGCTGGACGCCGCTGCGGTCGGCCTCGGCCAGCAGCGCGGCAAGCCCAGCCTTGTCGACGGCGCGGATCTTGGCGAGCCACGGCTGGATCGGGGCCAGTCCCTTCGCCTCGACGGCGGCGGCATCCAGATAGGCGGCATAGTTGCGGCCGATCATGCTGTTTTGATCGCCCTTCGCGGCGTCGAGGATTTCGCGGGTGCGCTGCTGCGACAAGTCACCGAGCGCGGTGAACATGCCATAGTTCGACTTGTCGGCGGGGATCGCGGTGTTCTTGGCCCAGGTGCCGTTGGCATAGCCGTAGAAATCGTCGCCCGGCTGCACCGCGGTGTCCATGCCCGCAGTGTCAAAACCAAAGGTGCCAAGTTCGGGTTTGGCGGCGCTTTCGGTGGCAGCCGCGGGTGCGGCCTTTTCCTTAGCGATGGCCGGCGCAGCAGACATCAGCATCGCGCCCAGCGCGGCGGTCGCCATCAGGCGCGACGAAACGTGCAAAAGAGTCATGATTGTCCCCAGTTCTCAAAACGACGCAACGATGTGCAGCGCCTTTGCGCGACACAGGATTGCAATGGGACAGCTATACGATGGCGCGCGCGCCGTTCAACCGGCGGGGGTGTCGCTGGTCGATGCCTCAAGTCGTTGGTCGCGCGCCCGCTGCAATTTGCGCCGCCAGCGCAGGCGAATCCAATTGTCCCAGAAAATCGAGGCGAGGACATAGCCGACCGCCGCCGACACGACCGAAATGACCAGAAGTCCCGCGAGCATGGCGGGCGCCGCGTCCGAAAATACCCAGCGCGCCCACTCACCCGCCGACGCGCCATGTTCGATCATCGCCGAAAAAGTGGCGCTGTTGGCTTGCAACCCGAACAGCCAGTCGCCCAGCCACACCGAGGCCAGGATGATGAACGGTGTCGTCACCGGGTTCGACAAAAAGGTCATCGCGGCGCCGATCGGGATGTTGGCGCGGACCGGCAGCGCGAGCAGCGCGACGCCCAAGATCTGGATGCCGGGGATCAGGAAAAAAATGCCGACAAACAGGCCCAACGCGGTACCGCGCGGCACCGAGGTGCGGGTGAAGCGCCACAGATGGCTGTGCGCAACCCTATGGGCAAACGGCTTGACGAAACGGCTCGCGAGCAGCTCTTCGCGCGTCGGCGAATTGCGGCGGATCCAGTTCATCACCGCCGCCTTGTCCTTGGGCTTGCCGCCGCTCACCCGCGCTCTTTCATCAGCCGCTGCTTGTCACGCTTCCAGTCGCGCTCCTTGATCGACTCCCGCTTGTCGTGCGCCTTCTTGCCCTTGGCGAGCGCGAGTTCGACCTTCGCGCGGCCACGGCTGTTGAAATAGACGCTGAGCGGGACGAGCGTCATGCCCTGCCGCGCCACACCGGCATACATCTTGTTGATCTCGCGCCCGCTCAAGAGCAGCTTGCGTGGGCGCTTGGGTTCGTGATTATGGCGGTTGCCGTGGCTGAATTCGGGGATGTTGCTGTTGATCAGCCACACCTCATTGCCCTTCACCTCGGCGTAACTCTCGGCAATCGTGCCTTCGCCGAACCGCAGCGATTTGACCTCGGTACCCTGCAACGCGATCCCCGCCTCGAACACCTGTTCGATGGCAAAGTCAAACCGCGCGCGCCGGTTCTCGGCGACGATCTTTTTCTTGTCGAATTCGGCGGCGGACTGCGGACGGGCCATAGCGAAACCTAGATCACTCCTGCCGCGGACAGCGCGGCATCGACGGCGGCGCGCGAGGCTGCTTCCGCCGGGATGATAGGTAGGCGCACTTCGGGCGAAAACCAGTCGTGGACGCGCGACAGCGCATATTTGACCGGCCCCGGCGAGGTGTCGGAGAACATCGCCTGATGCAGGTCGAACAGGCGGTCATGCAGCACCAGCGCCCGCGTCCAGTCGGCCGCCGCACAGGCAGCGGCGAAATCGGCGCACAGGCGTGGTGCGACATTGGCGGTGACCGAGATGCAACCGACGCCACCCATCACCGCATGCGGCAGCCACAGATCGTCGTTGCCGCTCAATTGGCAGAAATCATGACCCGCACCCGCACGGTGCATTGTGACGCGCGCCAGATCACCGCTCGCATCCTTGATCGCGACGACAGAGGGGATTTCGGCGAGCTTGCACATCGTTTCGGCGCTGATGTCGGCGACGGTGCGGCCGGGGACGTTATAGACGACGATCGGCAAGTCGCTGGCGTCGGCCAGCGCCTTGAAGTGCGCGAGCATCCCCTCTTGGCTAGGCTTGTTGTAATAGGGCGCGACCACCAGTGCAGCCGTTGCCCCGGCCGCCTGCGCGTGGCGCATATGGCGGACCGCGGTGGCGGTGTCGTTCGATCCGCAGCCGGCGATCACCGGCACCCGACCCGCTGCGGCCTGGATGCAGCTGTCGATCACCTGATAATGTTCGTCGAAACCCAGCGTCGGGCTTTCGCCGGTCGTACCGCACGGGACCAGCGCGCTGGTCCCTTCTTTGATCTGCCAGTCGACAAGGCGCGCGAAGGCAGGCGCGTCGAACGCCCCATCGCGAAATGGCGTCACCAAAGCGGGAATAGACCCCGAAAACATGCCCCGCTCCTTTACAAAAACCCGGGCCAGCCGGTAGAGTCCCGACGGCGCGCCGCTAATGGACGCCTATTCAGCGCCCCGCAAGGAGTTTGCCACTAACATGGCCGCCATGATTACGCTGCCCCGAATTTCTCGTTTGGCCTTGGCCTTTGCCTTGCTCGTCCCGACCGCTGCCCAGGCTAGCGAACTTACGCCTGAGCAGATGGCGTGGTATCGCGCCCAGATGGGCCTCGCCTCGACTTCGGGGCCGCCGCCATCAACCAATTCGGTCGGCGACGCGGTCATGGAATGGCGGCGGCTGACCGCAAACACCGGCGCCTCGTTCGATCAGTTGTCGCGCTTCCTGATGACCAACAAGGGTTGGCCCGACGCCGACAAGATGCGGACGCGCGCCGAAAAGGCGATCGCGATCGACAGCTTCGACCCGCCGCGCACCCTCGCCTATTTCCAGGCCTATCCTCCGCAGACCGCCAGCGGCCATTTGCGCCACGCGCTGGCGCTCAACGCATCGGGCCGCCGCGACGACGCCAATGCCGCGGTGCGCCGTGCGTGGGTCAGCGGACCGTTGGACGATGCCGAGACCAGCCGCGTGCTCGGCCTGTTCCCGGGCGCGATCACGCCTGCCGATCATGACGCGCGAATGGACCGGCTGCTGTGGTCGGGCGCGACCGGCGCCGCCAGCCGCCAGCTTGCCTATACCTCGCCCGAACGGCGCAGTGTCTTTGCCGCGCGCCTCGCCATGCGCAGTTCGGCAGTCGATGCCGCGTTCCAAGCATCGGCGGTCGAAAGCGCCAACCCGTCGCTTCTCCGCAGCGATGCTGGTTACATCACCGACAAGGCGACTTGGCTGCGCCAGGCCGGCCGCGTCGGCGAAGCGCGCGCATTGCTGGCCGCGCCCCGCTCGCTCGCCAAGGCGCCGACCGATCCCGAGGAATGGATTGAAACGCTGCTGACCAACGCGCGGCAGGCCGACAGCGGCGGCGACAAGCTCACCGCCTATAATATCGCGCGGCAGATCGACGACGCCTTCCCGCCGGGAACGGTGATCCGCGAAACCCCGCTCAGCGTCCGCGACGATTACACCTCGCTGGCATGGCTCGCCGGCCAGCTGGCGTACAAGGATCTGCGCCGTCCGGCCGAGGCGGTGCGCCTGTACCGCGCCTATGGCGAAGCAGCACGATCGGCACAGACGCGCACCAAGGGTTTCTACTGGGCCGGACGCGCCGCGCTCGCAGCGGGCGACCGCGGCACCGCCAACGCCCATTTTGCCGATGCCGCGCAGCATTACGACCAATTCTACGGGCAGTTGGCGCTCGAACGGCTCAGCCGTCCGCAGCCCCGCCCGACGCCCAATCCGACGATCCAGGTCAGCAGCAACGACAAGCGCGCGTTCGACGACGACCGGCTGGTCCGCGCCGCGCGCGCGCTCGGCGAGATCGGCGCGTGGCGCGAACAGTCGCTGTTCCTGCGTGCGCTGGCGCAAAAGGCGACGTCGCCCGCCGACCATGTCCTGGCCGGGCAACTCGCGTCGCAGATCGGGCGCCCCGACCTGGGCGTGATGATCGGCCGCAGCGCGCAGGCGAACAGCCTCGATGCTGTCGAGGTCGCGGGCTTCCCCACCGTGCGCGTGCCCGCGGGGCATGAGGGCAACTGGACCTTCATCCACGCGATTACGCGGCAGGAAAGCCAGTTCGACCGCGCCGCGATCAGTCACGCCGGCGCGCGCGGCATGATGCAGCTGATGCCCGGCACTGCGAACGAGGTCGCGGGCAAGCTCGGGCTGTCCTACAACCGCGACCTGCTGACCACCGACACCAATTACAACATGACGCTGGGGTCGACCTATTTTCAGCAGATGCTGCGCTATTTTGGCGGCAGCTACCCGCTGGCGGTCGCGGCGTATAACGCCGGGCCGGGCAATGTGAACAAATGGCTGCGCGCCAATGGCGACCCGCGCACCGGATCGATCGAGATGATCGACTGGATCGAGGCGATCCCGATCTTTGAAACGAAGAATTATGTCCAGCGCGTGCTCGAAAATGCGGTCGTTTACGACACGCTGCAGCAAGGCAAGACGCTGCCGCAGGCACCGCTCAGCTTCTACCTCGGCAAGCGCACCCCCGGATAAGTCCGCGTGGCGGGGGAACGCAGCAATATCATCTCGCCGACCGGCTTTGCCGCGCTGCGCGCCGAATATGACGCACTGCTGGGCGACGAACGGCCAAAACTTGTCGAGGTGATCAGCTGGGCGGCGGGCAACGGCGACCGCAGCGAGAATGGCGACTATATCTATGGCCGCAAGCGGCTGCGCGAGATCGACCGGCGGCTGTCGTTCCTGGCGCGGCGGATGAAGGCGGCGCGCGTCGTCGATCCGGCCGAGCAGCCCGACAAGAGCCGCATATGGTTCGGCGCCACCGCCGAGCTCGCCGACGACGACGATGCCCGACGCACGATTACGCTGGTCGGCGACGACGAGGCTGAAGCGGGCGACGGCCGGATCGGCTGGAACAGCCCCCTCGCCCGCGCGCTGCGCGGCGCCGCGGTGGGCGATTTGCGCGTCGTCCAGCTGCCGTCGGGGCCGAAGGAGTGGGAAGTGATCGCGGTCCGCTATCCCTGACCCGCTACTCGCCAATCCCGGCGATCAACTCGCGCTGGTCCTTGCGCAATTCGGGCAGGTCGCGGGCGAGCCGCGCCCAATGCGCCGCTTCCCGGGCGTCGACGGCGACACCGATCCCCTTGGCATAAGCGTCGGCGAGGATCGCGCGCGATCCGGCAAAGCCGGCGCGCGCCGCGACGCCGCAATCCTCTATCGCGCCCACCAATGTCTTGGCGGCAAAATGCGCCTCGCACAGCCAGTGATTGCCCTCGGGATTGCCCGCCGCCGCGATGGTGCGCAGCCGCGCGAGGTTCGCGATGCGGGTATCGGCGAAATAGGTCAGCGCAAAGATTGCCGCCGGATGCCCTTTTTCGGCCGCTTCGGCATAGAGCGCCTGCGAGCGGGCGAAATCGGCAGGTCCGAAGGTGCCCGCCGCGAGACGATAGGCGAGATGCGTTTTCGCCTTCGAAAATCCGGCGTTCGATGCCGCGACATACAGGTCATAGGCCAGGCGGGTGTTGTCGGGGGAAGGATAGTTCTCAAGCAAGAGATACGCGAGCTCCTGACGCCCGGCCGGAAAACCCTGTCGCGCAGATTTTTCGAGATATTGGCGCGCGCGCCACACTTCGCGCTTCACCCCGACGCCGAGCGAGAACATATAGCCTGCCAGGTGCTGGGCGAGCGGGTCGCCGCTCTCGGCAAGCGCGACGATCCTGGCTGCGCCGTGTCGCGACAAGACGTCGGCAATCAAGATCGGTTCATCCTCGATCGCCAGTCGATCAAGGGAAATGTCGGAGAGTTCAGGCGAGATGCGGCCGCGCCAGAGGTTGGCGGCGGGGTCGGGAGCGGGCGCCGCCCCGCGCGCCGCATCATAGGTGGGCGCGCGGGGTGCCAGCGGTGGCGGCGGCGGCGCGGACCAGTTGAACCCCGCGGGCGGCGACGCGGGCACCTCGGGCGGCGCAACCAGATAATAATCGTCGAACCAGCTGCCATAATGAAACGGCTGCTGCGGACCCAGGGCCATGCCGTGGGTGCGTTTATACACTTCACGCGACACGATTTTGAAATAGTCGGATATTTCCAGACCGGGGATGCCCAGTTCCTTGACCACCGCCGCCGCGAACGGGCTGACCGGCGATCCGACCGGCGCAAAGTCAAGCGCGGGCCGCCCCTTCGCGGTCGAATAGAAGACCGCCCCCTGCCCGATGTCGAGCAGCCCGAGCGGTGCCGACGCCGCGTCACCCCCCGCGACATTGACGTCCTCGATCCGCACGACCGGTTCGGCGGTGCGGCAGGCATCGACGAACAGCAGCGTGAAGGCGCCCGCCGGCACCACGCGCTTCACGGCGGCTTCGATCGACAAATAGCGTTTTTCGACGTCGGCGCGGCGCGTCGCGGGCGGAGCCTCCATCGGCACCAGCCAGTTGCGCCCGCCATATTCAAAGCCGTGTCCGGCATAATAGATAATCACCGACTTCGCGCCCGCCGCATCCGCCGCAAAGCGGGTCAGCGCCGCGTCGAGCGTCGGCATGTCGGCATTGCGCACGATGCGCGGCGAAATCCCCGCCTTTGCAAAGGCGATGCAGACATAATCAATGTCGTTGACCGCGTTTTTCAGCGACGGCCATTCCCAGTCATTATAGGCGCTGTTGCCGATCAGCAGCGCGACCCGCTCGCCCTCCAGCGGCGCGGTGCCGCACCCGTCCAAGGGTTGGGCGGCCACCATGGGAGCGGCAAAAAACATCCCGAGCAGCGCCACCAAAAATGCCCCGATGCGCGCTCGCTTCGCCATGCCTACCCCCATGTAGCGCCGTTGGGCGCCCGCATAAAAATGGCGGAATTCTGCGCAACTTCACACTGAAATCGCATTGTCCCGCATCCCCCGACCCGTCGGCAAGACGGTAGGTGACCGGCGCCGGGTAGGAAAGCGGAAACTAGGGTCAGGGCTGCAGCAGTGCCGGGATGATCCAGATCGCCGACATCACGATCACCACCGCGATCAGCGAGAAAGCAAGAACATAGCGGACATTGTGACCCTTGACGCCGCCGCTCGCCTCGGTCTCGGTCACTTCGACATGGTCATCGACGACTTTCATGGTGCATTTCCCTTCCAAATCGTCCGCTTGTAACGCGGCCCTGGCACGGGCGGTTCCGCGCGGCGCCGGGGAGAGAGGTGCCAGAGGGTCTGTAAGCCGGGTTCTGTCCACCCCGTTGCCGGGGATGGGCGATCATTCCTCTAGACGAACGGTTACCCGAACGCTCAAGCAGTCAACCCGGACGGCTGGGCCGGAACCAGCCCTGGATTGCTCCGCACCGTCCCTATTCGACCTTGCTCCCGGTGGGGTTTGCCGTGCCGCGCCTGTTACCAGCCGCGCGGTGCGCTCTTACCGCACCCTTTCACCTTTCGCCGGGCCGAAGCCTTGGCGGTTTGCTCTCTGTGGCACTTTCCCTGAACCGGTCCGAAGACCGGCCCGCCGGACGTTATCCGGCACCGTGATTTCCGTGGAGCCCGGACTTTCCTCCCCCGGCAGGATACCCCACCGGCGGCGATCGCCCGACCCTCTGGCGGATGCGAGTATAGCGCGAAAGGACAAGCAATACGAGCGATTGTAAGGAGCGCTGGTTTGGGGTGGGGAGCGAGAGATGCACTGGTGCCATTGGGCGCTCGTGCGAAGGGCCATAGTCGTGGTAGCCGTGCCCACCCGTTCTGGAGCCGTCGATTATGGATTTGGGTGTCAAAGCCGCCTTTGCCAGCGAAATGGCCGCCGCGCGGGCTGCGGAGGCGGCGGGCGATATGGCGCTGGCCAAACACTATCTGGAGCGGGCCCATGTCCTGGGCCAGCGCTGGTATGCCGCGCATGTGCAGACGCATTTTCATATGTTGCGGCTCGCGCTCAAGCAATCGGATGCCAAGGAAGCGCGCGGACAGCTCGTCAGACTGATCGGTGCCGGTCCCTTCCACCTTGCGGGCTGGGTTCCGGTCGGCAACACGGGCGGGGCCGATGTTTCGGCAACACGGCCGATGCCGATACCGGCGGACTTGCAGGTCTATCTTGAGGGTCATTCGCTGCGCAACGGTTTGATCCTGCGTGGCGTTTTGGTCGCTGTGCTGGCCGCCGCCTATCTGCTTTTTATGCGATGAACGGGCCAATGGTTCAGGACCGCGCGCCGGGGTCGGGCTTGTAACGGGGAGACGCTCATTCCTCTCTCTTCGTCATTCCCGCGAACCCGGGGCCACCGATGTTATAACTCGGCGGTTCTCGGGTTGTGGTGTGTCGTTGACGAAGTCAAGGATGCCCATGAGCGAGCCGTGGAGGGTGGCATGAACCTCGCCGCGCTTCGCGCCGGGATGCAGCACGATCCTGCCGACAAGCGACCGGATGTCGCTTGAAGCATCGAGCCGCGTTGCGGGGTCTTTGAGCGTTTCGGTGAGCGCCGCCACCTTGCGCTTGTAGATTTCGGCAATGCCGGGATGGATGTCGGGGATGCCCTGCGGCGCTTCGGCCAGTCGCGCGGTGATCTCGACCCGCTCGCGTTCCAGCTCGGCCATGCGCGCCTTCATCGCCGGCTGATACAGGCCATCCTCGATCGCGGCCATGATCCCCGCGACAGCCTTGTCGATCCTTGCGAGCCCGCGCCGATCGGCATCAGCCTGAATGCGCTGTTCGCGGTTCTCGCGGTTGATATGTGCCGCATAGGCGGCGACAGCAGCCTCGATCTTGTCGGCCGATACGAGCCGGTCGGCAATGCCGGCCAGAGCGCGGCGTTCAAGCTCGGCACGCTTGATCGTCCGATTGTTGGAACAGGTGCGGCCGCGATGATGACCGACGCAGCCATAGCGGTCGCCCACGACAACCGCATAGGTTCCGCCGCAGACGCCGCATTCGAGCAGGCCGGACAGCAGATAGGCGGGACGCCGCGCATTCAGAAGCGCCCGCGCCTGCGCCGCTTCCCTGATACCGGCATGGCGTTCGGCAAGCGCCTGTTGCTGGCGCTTGGCCGCCTGCCATAGCGCATCACTGACGATGCGAAGATCGGGAACCTCGTTCCGGATCCATTCGGATTCAGGATTGAAGCGGGTGACGCTCTTGCCGGTGCCGGGATCGGTCACATAATGTTTATGGTTCCAGACACGGACCCCGACATAAAGCTCGTTGTTGATGATCCCGGTCCCGCGCCGGACATCGCCGCGGATGCTGGTGTCACGCCATACAAGCCCCTTCGGGCCGGGGATGCCGTCAGCGTTGAGGTCACGCGCGATGGCAAGCGGACTCTTCCCGTCCGCAAACTCGTGGAAGATGCGCTCGACGATCAGCGCCTGCACCGGGTCGATCTCGCGCTCGCCGCGCACCAGTTCGCCCCCGCTGGTGAGACGTCGGACCATCCGATAGCCATAGCCGACCGCCCCGGCAGAAAAGCCCTTCTCGACGCGCCCGCGCAGGCCGCGATGCGTCTTCTTGGCAAGGTCCTTGAGGAACAGCGCGTTCATCGTGCCCTTGAGCCCGACATGCAGCTCGGAAATTTCGCCCTCGGCGAGCGTGACCAGCGGCACGCGGGCAAATTGCAGATGCTTGTAGAGCGTCGCGACATCGGCCTGATCGCGCGACACCCGGTCGAGCGCTTCGGCGAGCACGATATCGAACTTGCCCGCCTGCGCGTCGGCAAGCAGCGCCTGGATGCCGGGGCGCAGGATCATGCTCGCGCCCGATATCGCGGCATCCTCGTAATCGCCGACAAGCTGCCAGCCTTCGCGCGTCGCACGCTCGCGGCAGATACGCTGCTGGTCGGCGATCGACGCCGAACTCTGCTGGTCGGAGGAATAGCGGGCATAAAGCGCGGCACGGATCATGATGTCTTCCTTTGGAGTGGCGGGGAGCATCCCCGCACAACCGGATAAGACAGTGTCGCGCCGGGATACCCTAGCGTCAACGCTTTAGCGGGTTCGGTTTTTCCCGCCCGGTTCATTGTCGTTGGCGGCTTTCCGCACCCGGATATGCTCGCGTGCGATATGCCGCCCGATCGCCTCGGCGATGCGCGTCAGCGCCGCGTCAACGGCAACGGGATCCGGAGCGACGTCATTGTCGTTCGCAGCCGTGACAGGCCGCGCGCGGGGCGCGTCATCCTCTTGCACGATCGCCCTCGCGGGACGCGGGGTTGTCGTTGTCGGCACGATAATGCACGGGATCGGCAATCCAGCGTTCGATGGCGGATTCATGCCATCCGGTCCCGTGAACACTGATTTTCAACTGTGCCGGGAACGTCCCTTCGGCGATCTTGCGATAGAGGGTCGAGCGCGACAGCCCGGTGCGCGTGAGGACGGTCCGGAGGCGGATAATCCGTTCGGGGTTAGACATGGGGCATACTCCATCATCTGACGGTTGGTGGCAGCCCCTGGGTGAAGAATTGGCGATTCAGCCGGGCTTTGCAAGGGCATGGGCACGCCCGTGCCGCCCGCGCGGTGGGCTCCGGCGTCGCTTGTCGTCCCTCGGCGTTCGCTGTCGCCTTCCGGCGCCGCCCAATATTTTTCCCATGCCGTCCCGATCGGAAGCCGCGTCATATCGAGGAAGGTTTGCCTTCGGCCCCGCGATGGTCGCTGCGCCTATTTCGGTCATTTCGAGTAGTATTTGTAGTATGTTGTATGATACTATCTGTATCATCATCCGATCAAAGGACATCACCCCATGGCCCTCACCCCCGAAACGGTCTGGCGTGCCGCCGACGAACTCGACGCCGAAGGCGCCAGGCCGACCCTCAGCGCCGTCCGCAAGCGACTGGGCCTCGGCAGCTTCACCACGATCCAGGAGGCGATGGTCCAGTGGAAGGCCCGGCGCGAGCAGGCCGCCGCCGCGCCCCAGGAGCCGCCGCCGCCCGACCTCGCCGAGCGGGCCACCGCGCTGGCCGGAGACATCTGGGGCCTCGCGCGCGCCGCCGCCGATGCGACGCTGGCAAGCGAGCGGCAGCAGATGGCGGCCGAGCGCGAGACCTGGCGGGCCGAACTCGCCGAGGCGATCGAAGGCGCCGATGTGCTCGCGGCGGACAATGAACGCCTCGCGGGCGAGCTTGCAGACCTGCGCGGGCAGCGCGATCGCATGACCGCGGAACTCGCGCTCGAGAAGCGCCGCGCCGGGGACAGCGAGGAGCGGGCCAGCGCCGCTGCGGTCAGCGAGCGCGCGGCGCTCGATCGCGCCGCCCATGCCGAAGGGCAGATCGCCGCGCTCGAGAAGCAGCTTGCCCGGCGCAAGCCCGCGCCGAAGGCGCCCGACGGGAAAACCGCCTGAGCCGAAGCGCGACTGGCGCGCGAACTGGTTCGGGAGCCGAGGCTGACGCCCCGTCTCGCCGGCTGACGCCGGATTGATCACTGATGCAAGGGACCGGCACTTCGCGCCGGCCCGTAAGGACATCGCGCAGGCGCGCAATGGCGGTGGCCTCCGGCCGTGCGGGTTAGCCGGTCGCTCACCTGTGAGGCCCGCCCGGCAGGGTGCAACCCCTCTCGGGGTTCTCCACATTGTTCCGACCCTTCGGGTGCGCCCTGCCTTCATAGCGGACCTCTCCGGTCGCTCTCGCCGCCCACCCCGCTCAGCCGGGGCTGCGGTGGTTTGGAAAGTGCAAAGGAGAAGATCCGTGGAACTCAAGCATATCGAACTGTCGCAGCTTGTCGTGTCGCCCGCCAACATGCGCGGGATCACCAAGAAGCCCGACCTCACCAATATCCTGCCCTCGGTGCGGGCACGGGGCATCCTCGTGCCGCTTATCGTCAGGCCCGGAGCGGAAGACGGGAATTACGAGATCGTTGCGGGCAAGCGGCGCTACCATGCGGCGCTGACCGTCGCCGAGGAACAGGGTGGCATCGATCCGCTGCCTTGCGCGGTGATGGAGGCCGGTGACGATGCGGCGGCATCGGAGGCCTCGCTGATCGAGAATATCGCCCGCCTCGATCCCGACGAGATCAATCGCTGCGAAGCCTTCACCCGCCTCGTCCGCGAAGGACGGAGCGTCGAGAACATTGGCCTCACCTTTGGACTCACGTCGTTGCAGGTGAAGCGGACGCTTGCCATCGGCAATCTGCTGCCGCGTATCCGCAATCTCTATCGCACCGACAAGATCGATGTCGTCACGATGCGCCACCTGACGCTGGCATCCAAAACGCAGCAGCGCGAGTGGCTGGCGCTGGTCGATTGTCCCGAGAAGCACGCACCCACCGGCACGAGCTTGAGAGCGTGGCTATTCGGAGGCAGCGCGATTGCGGCCAAGGTCGCGATGTTCGACCTTGCCGACTACACCGGCGAGATCGTCTCCGACCTGTTCGGCGAGGACAGCTATTTTGCCGATGCCGACGCATTCTGGACCGCGCAGATGACCGAGGTCGAGAAACAGGCGGACTTCTATCGCGAGACGGGATGGACCGATTTCGTCATCATGGAGCGCGGCGAGTATTTCAATAGCTGGGAGCATGAACGCTGCCCGAAGAAGAAGGGCGGCAAGGCCTTCGTGACCATCAGCCATCGCGGCGAGGTCGCTTTCCACGAAGGCTATATCACGATGAAGGAAGCGCGGCAGCGCGCCAAGGGCAAGGCCGGTGCCGATGCGGCCAAGCCGGTGCGTCCCGAGGTCAGCGCTGCATTGAGCAACTATATCGACCTCCACCGTCATGCCGCCGTGCGCGCCTCTCTGCTGTCCGATACGGGAATCGCGCTCCGCATGATGGTCGCTCACGCCATTGTCGGATCGCATCTGTGGCGGGTCGATGTCGAGAAGCAGCGCGCGGCGAGCGATGCCATCGCCGAGAGCGTCGAGGTGTCGGCAAGCGAAGCCACGTTCGATACGAAGCGCCGCGAGGTTCTGGCCTTGCTCGGCTTCGATCCGGAGACTCTCACCGTGGTTGGCGGCTATGACGGCGATCATGGTATTGCCGGGCTGTTCGCCCGTTTGGCGGCTCTGTCCGATAGTGAGGTAATGGGCATCCTTCCCGTCGTGATGGGCGAGACGCTTGCGGTCGGCAGCACCCAGGTCGGCATGCTGGGTCAGTTGCTCGGCACCGATATGCGGACCTGCTGGCAAGATGATGCGGTTCTGCCCGGCCTGATCCGCGACAAGCCGTTGCTCACCGCAATCATTGACGAGGTTGCGGGTGCCGACGTGGCCGAAGCCAACGCCGGGGCGACCGCCAAGGTGCAGCGCGGCATTCTCACCGACTGCCTCGCTGGCAGCAATGGCCGGACGAAGGTCGAGGGATGGCTTCCTCGCTGGTTCGCTTTTCCGCCGTCGGGATATACCGATCGGGGCGGTATCGGCTGTGTCGAACGGAGCGGCAGCATCGCGCCGCTTCTCGTTCCAGTCGAAATTGACGCCGAACCGGAAATGCGCCAAGCGGCCTGACCTGCAAACTGCGAACTGCAAACTTCCTGGAGGAGCGGCGAGCCCGCTCCTCCAATTTTTGCCCGGCGCAAAGCGCCGGGCATTCTGTCCTTGCCAAGTGGCGGGCATTGCCCGAAGATTCCGGGCCCATGCGAACCGACGTCGATCATCTTCCTGCCGCCAAGCAGCGCGAGCTTGAGCGCATCGTCGAAATCCTCTTCGACGAGTTCGGCCAGGCGACCGAAAATGCGACCGGGCGCCGCAAGGGCGCCCGCATCCTGAAAATCATCCTGTTCGGCTCACACGCGCGCGGTGACTGGGTCGATGCGCCGTTGTCGGCGAACCAGTATAAATCCGATTACGACATCCTTGTCATCGTCAGCCAGAAGGAGCTTACCGACCGCGCCGGCTATTGGGCGAAGGCCGAGGAGCGGCTCATCCGCGCCTACACGATCGAGAAGACGCTGCGAACGCCGGTCAATTTTATCGTCCATTCGCTGCACGAGGTGAACGATGGTCTGGCGCATGGCCGGGTGTTCTTCATGGAGGTCGCCAAGGATGGTGTCGCGTTATACGAGAGCGACGGCAGCGAACTGGCGACGCCCAAGCCGAAAACTCCGTCGCAAGCGCTAGACGCGGCGAGAGAATATTTCGAGGAGTGGATGCCCCAAGCGGCCAGCGCCCAGAAGGGATTCCTGTTCTTCCTCTCCCAGCACGAACAACGTGATGCAGCGTTCATGCTGCATCAAGCGACCGAGCGCCTGTATCAAGGGCTGATGCTCACGCTGACATATTACACGCCTTACAACCACAACATCGCCTTCCTCCGCTCTCTCGCCGAGGGGCTTGACCGCAGACTCTATGGCATCTGGCCGGATGGCAACCGCCGCGAGCGCGCGATGTTCCAGAAATTGAAGGAAGCCTACACCAAGGCTCGCTACGCCAGGCACTACAAGATCAGCGAAGAAGAGCTGGCGTGGCTCGGCGCGCGCGTCGAGGAATTAGGCCGCGTGGTCCATCAGGTCTGCTCCGATAAGATCGCCGAACTCGAAAAGGCCGCCGACAGGTAGATCGCAGCGGCCCACACTGAGTTGACCGGTGTCGAACAGCACCAGGCCCGCACGCCAGATGTGATGAAAATCAGTCCATATTTCCAGGGGATTGGAACATAAGTCAGCGGAGTTCGTTAAGCCGCTACTGGCGATAGAGGCTCTCGCAAATGGCAACCGATGACCCTTATGCATGGCGTTCGCGTATCCTGATATTTCCGCGAATCGGAAGCTTCGTAACCAGATATGGCCTGAGTACGCGCATCATACTTCCAGGCCGGTATCGCGTGAAAAAGTCCCGTTCCATGGGATGCACAATTTACCGGCACGACCGCGGCGACTGGTAGCGGCTGCGTTCGCGGCGCTGAATCGGCGTTACTTCCGCTCTCAAAACTCGCCCGCGACTGGACGGCTAGGAAGGACAGGCATTCCGACTGACTTTGCCCTCCTGGCCGGATCGCTTGCCGGGACTCCCCGATTCTGGCATGATCGCGGCCACGGGATGGAAGGACTGGCGGCCATCCTCGGGATAATCCTGCCAGGCATCATGTAGGTTCGGCCATCACGGTCGGGCAGTTGCTGTAAGCCGCGATTGCGGCGCCACACAGCGGACACCGCTTGCACATCCGCGCATCGACGCGCGGACCGCTGGTGTGTGAGCTGCAAATGTCTACCCCACAATTGAACGACGTTTACGCGCGCGAAGTCGTGATGGCGCGCGTCGGCCACCTCATCCGCCGCAAGCAGCAGGAGGTCGAGCGGATCGCGCGCATATTGCGCACCTCTTTCGATCCGACCCGGGTGCAGGCGCCCGAGCCGGGCCAGATACGGCGCATCATCCTGATCGGCCCTTACGCGCGGAGAAACTGGTACGAAGACGACCAGACGATCCACTTCTCCGATTATGAGTTTTGGATCGTCGTGGGCCATCCGCTGTTCAAGGAAGAATGCTGCTGGCGCCGCGCCCATGATGTCATCCAGCGCGAACTCGGCGACCGCTGCGCGGTCAGTCTTGACACCTACTCCAAAGCCGACATCCGCATCGCGAAAGCCGAGCGCGACACCTTCATCCTCGACCGGATCGAGGCGGGCATCACCCTTTATCGCGCTTCGCGCGATGCGCCGCTGGCGCCCGGGGAACGCGGGGAGGCGCGGCCATGACGCTCCCCGATATGTCACCGAGGTTCGAGGCCGTCTGTCATACCGAACATGCCCGGCTGCTGCGCTACCTCAGGCGAAGGGTTGGCCCGGACGAGGCCCCCGACCTGGTTCAGGAAGCCTTCGCGCGGCTGCTGGGCGCGCGGAACCCGGAGAGGATCGAAAACCCCGCCGCCTATCTGTCGCGGATCACCCGCAACATGCTGATCAACCGCGCGCGCAAAAGGCAGCGAGGCCTTCCCCTCTTCTTTCCGCTCGACGAGGAACGAACCGCACCAACAGCACCCGAACAGACATGGCGGATCGAAGCGAGGGATTTGCAGCGTCTCTATAGGCAGGCGGTGCGCGCGATGCCGCCCAAGACGCGGCGTGTCTTCGTGATGCACCGCGTCCACCGGCAGTCCTACAAGGACATCGCCGAGCAGGTCGGCATCAGCGTCGCCACGGTTGAGTATCATATGGCGCGGGCGTTGACGCTCTGCCGCACGGCAGTTGCCGGACAATGGTGAACGTGCCGACCCGATCGTCGCTCGATCACCCCCGCTACGCGGCGATCGAGCGCTTGCCTCCGCTCCCGCGCGCGCTGTTCCTGCTCCACAACTTCTACGGCGTCGATGCCGGAGCGATGGCGGACATACTCGGCACCGATGGCGACACCATCGGCGCGTGCCTCGCCGACGCACGCGCGATCCTTCGGGCGCGCGTCTGCTATACGGACACCGTCCCCGGCGTCAGGCCGCGGGTCGCCGCCTTGCAGGCGCGCTTGCAGCAGGACTATCGGCGCTCGCTCGCAACCGCCTTCACCGAGAGCGGTTATCCGGGCGAGGTCGCATGGCCCGATCCGCCAGCGGACATCGCCGCCGACGAAGAGGTCGCCGCCGCGTTCATCGTCGCGGCGTTGCCAGCGACGCTACGCCGCGCGGTCGCACGGTCGTGCTGCGAAGACGTCGCCACGGTCGATCTCTGGCGCATCCTGTGGCCGTGGCGCCGCTATCGGCGCGAGCGCCTGCTGCGCGCC
>Ga0209232_1000567_pt1 | contig 22349 bp, 40 predicted proteins | sample ETNvirenome_2_60_FD_184066 | JGI IMG/M metagenome (GOLD analysis project Ga0209232, IMG submission 184066) | Marine viral communities from the Pacific Ocean - ETNP_2_60 (SPAdes) (version 2) | ecosystem: Environmental > Aquatic > Marine > Oceanic | place: Pacific Ocean | collected 2013-06-22
AAAAAGAGGTGCAGGAAAAGAGATTATACAAAAAGCTCTTGAATTTATTAAGACCCACAAAGAAATTAAAAAAGTAGTAACTCTTTCGCCATTAACTCCGATGGCTACTCATTTTCATATTAGAAATAAAGCTAACTTAATTAGTATTAACCCCACTACCCAAAACTTTGAGTATGCTTTATGAGTAAGAAACTAAAAAAATCTGAATATGAGAATGTGGCAGAGTGTATTGTATCAGATCAAGTGTCTTCTGATCGTATTGCAGGTTATTTTAAAGACAAAGAATTTTACAAATATTATAAGAAAAACTATATGTGGGTTTATTCAAGGCCAGAACTTGATACATGAAAACAGAAATATTTAAAAACTATTTGTGGGCATTCCAATTTACAGATATTGATAACAATAAATTATACAAAACTTGTTGCCATATTGAAAACCATTTTCAAAAAAATTTTCCTCCTCCATCCGGAGAAAATATTTACGGATGTCTAGCTTCATATTATCATAGAGAATACAATTTGTTTTCTTTTCCGTGCAGTGAATTATCTAAATTGTATAAAAATATGACTCTACATTTTAGTCAAATTCTAGAGAAAAACACTAAATATTATATACGTTGCTGGGCAAATATTTTTAAAAAAGGTAACAATATAGAATGGCATAAGCATTGGGATAAAGAGTTTAAAACTTATCACGGTTTTTATTGTGTAAATACAGAGGGGAAATATAATTCCCATACTGATTATAAAATACCTCATGATAAAGAAAAGATTTATAGAATTAGTAGTAGAGATGGTTTGTGTGTTATAGGAAAATCAGAAGGAGATCTACATAGAAGCTCTGAATGGTTAAACGATGAAAAACATAGAATAACCATTGCTTTTGACGTTATTCCTTTACAAGTATTAAGACCCAAAGAAGAGTTTACTCATGAATTATTGCATAATTATTTTCCATTAATTGACTAAAATATGAAAAAAAAGATATATAAAAATTTACTTGTAGGAGGGTTTTACTTTTTTTTAATTAAAGGATTAATATGGCTTGTGGTTATTGGTGCAGCTACTTTAGGAATAGGTAATTTTTTTTAATATGTATACAAAAGAAAAGTATCATGGTGGAACAGCTTATAGAGCTATGTTAAAATTATTTGCAGACGCGAAAGTAGAAATGGATAAAGAGAAAAAAACACCTTGTGTAAGATGCGGGGACACTCGAGAAATATGGGTTTGGAAAGATACTTCTGAAACTGAAAAGATTCGAGTAGACTGCACAATGTGCAGCAAACAACGGACACCGGACGAACTTAGAAATCTAGGAATTCTTTAATCTTTTGGTCTGGTAATTTTTCCTGATCTTTTGTAATCAGCCCACTCACAATTGTATGTTGCGACTCCGCCTTCAGTAACAATTTTAATAATGTGGCCTCGCTCGGTTGATTCGATATAATGCCTAATATAGTTAGGAATATGTGCATAACTATCTCCTTTTTTTACAGCCATAGATAGCCCTTGTTATAAATGATTTTTCTATAGGTTGCTAGTCTTTTTTACTAGCTGTTTGTAACAAGATCCTGCGATGCATCAAGAACACTTTGTTCATTGATTCTTTTTTTCAGATCTTTAATTCTTATATCTATCCACTTCATATCAGTCGTTACTCTGCCCTGTTGTAACGCTTGATTCGCCCACTTGGACTCCAACTGAAGCTTCTCCGATACTAGCTTTTGTAGTGCCATTTTTTAGCTCCTCATATGTGATGAAAATTCTTTGTGGTGAGTAAAGAACTTCATCTTTAGCTTCGATTTCACCATTGGTCAGTTTTTTCCCGAACTGTCGTAAAGCCGAAACATCGTCCTGAGCATCAATTATCCCATCATAGTGCTTACCTTCTGATCGTATCTGAATTCGATAACTGCTCATGAGAGATTATATAACATATTATGGTATTAATACAACCCTATGCATCTGTCAGTTGAATACAGGTATATTTAGTGGCTATTTTATTTTCTTCTACTAGGGCTTGTGGTATTGACAATAATAATTGTGTTGATTCCACATGGGCTTGCATTGTACAATCATACCAACTATCAAAATGTGTAGGATATACAACGCCTGGAGCACAGTCCTGGTGTAAAAAAGAACACACATACATTGTAAGAATAAATTTCATAGATATCCCATTTAATCCTTGCATTTATTATCAGTATTGATATAAAGGCGTAGTAATAACAGGAGTATAACATGGATGAAAAAGATAAAAAACCAAGCGTGACAAAAGATGTATCCGAAGTATTTGCAAGCAACATTAGAGAAGTTGATTTCAAATCAGGAACAAGCGGAGACATTACACAAACTTTAGGTGCAGAGACCGATGCCATCTTAATCACTTACGAAAGAGATAAAGGTGAACTAAAGCTTTACCATAATGGAATTGAGATAGATAATGCTGTATTTGCAAGAGTATTAAAAGCAGAAACAAGCTATTATGGTTTGTTTGATTTCATACAAGATAAATTTAAATCTTGGAGGACAGCATGGATGTAAAACTCAAGTCAAGCTCACACTTGTTTAAAAAGTGGGTAATACAAATGGACGATATTTTAAGTAAGACGCACACACACGACCAAGCTGGTGTGCCTACAACTCAAGATACTGAACATTTCAAAGAACAAAGGGAGAGATTATCTTCTACAAAAGTAGATGTTTATTCAGCTCCTGTGTATCCTGTAAATCAATGGTTAGCCCAAGATTTTGTTAATGATGAGATTGAGTGCAGAACCTATGAACAGGATTTAGAAAAAACAGATGGACGTAACCGAAGATGATGAAAGAATTTGGTTATTTCCTTTTGTTATTGTTAATGTTGGCTATTCCACCAAAAATACTTTTACTTTTGTTGGGTAGTCTATATTATTTTATAATGTACTAGGAGGTAAAATGTATAAAATAGCAGAGCAAGTTAAGATTATGAACGACACGGTTAGGGAAACTAGTAATGCTAGTAAATTAAGTGCTTATCGTGAAATTGGAACGATGTTTGGAAAATTAGATACTTCCACTTCAAAAACAATTGTTGTTGGAGTAACTAATATAATGAAATATCTTAAGCAAGAAATCGAAAAACTAGATAAAGAGGTAAAATTTAAATGAAAAATATCTTAATAATAACTTTATTTTTATTTCTAACAGGTTGTGGTTATACCATGAAGTTAGGATTAAAATGTACACCAGGACATGACGAATGGTCTTATGTCTGGTTTATAGAAAAGGAAGGTACAAATGTCAGTAGAAGCAACTGCGGTAAAGAATTGGCAAAGTAAACGGATAGATGCAATTAATCGTAAGATTAAAAGATCGAGAAGTGCCCGAGCAATGACCGAAGCATACATAGATGAATATGACAGAGTGTATAAATCAAAATGTAAAACTAAAACGGAGTATAAAAAATGGATACGAACAAGTGGAAAAGTGTAGCCGTAGATATCGACACATATAAAATAATTACTGCTATGGGTGAAAAAGGCTTTAGAAGGCCCGGTGCAATGATAGCAAAGTTAGCTGATTCCGAGCTTAAAATTATTGCTAAAAAGCAAGGTAAATCTGTAGAAAAGCTCAAAGCAGAGCTTTTAGTGCAGGGATCTAAAAAATTAAACGGAAAATAACCACATATAGTATAGTGAGTACAAATTAATACTTGATTTTGTATTCACTATACGCTACTGAAGAAGAGTATTCCTCATAACCTAATGAAAAGTAGAGGTTTCTAACTACTTAAATTACCGAATAGCGAGCAAATTCTTTTTTTATTAATAATAAAGGAGATTGTTTTGGCAGAAGTAAAGAGAAAACCATTAAGCGAAGTGTTTGATCGAGGTTTAGAAAAATTAGTGATGATAAGTCCTAATAAAAAAACCTATGATGAACTTACTTCAATTATGTATCAACTTTACAATGGTAATGATTTTGGGATGGGGAACTTTAGTCTACAGTTTTTAGATAAAACCGAACGAGCTTGGCGACAAGGACGAAAAAAAGTTGCAAAAAACTTGGGATTGTCTTTGGTTAAGAATGTGTAGCCACCAGTTACTATATCCATATCATTGTCTTTCCGAAACTGGTGGTTATGCTGATGAGTTTATTTGATCATATACGCGATGCAGGAATGCATGATGTAGCAAACATGAGTGGTATGGAACGAACCCATTTCATGAATGAAATTTTCTTAGATTATCAGGCCTCAAAAGATCTCCGACAAATCAAAATGGAGAATTTTTATCTTGAGTTACTCAAACAACTTATTAAAGATTATGGGAACTAATATTGCTACAGAAATATTAAAAACCCCACCATCTTCCGAACACAGACTTTACCAAGCTGTGGTGATTCAAGCGTTTGAAGATTGCTTGTATACGCTAGGCGGTAAGAACGAATCTTATAATAAAAAAGAAGCTCATGAGTGGTTTATGGATAAAAACAAGGATTTTGAATATATTTGTGATCTGGCTAACCTAGATTCTGACCATGTTCATGAAAGATACCGGTGGTGTTTAGAGAATAAAGTGATTGTCTTTACCGAAATTCAATGCTATTGGATCGAGTATAAAAACGAGTATAAACGATATAGATCGGTCGATACGAAGGAAGAGCGAAGATCTATTAAGGAAAGAATAGATACCATTAGGTATAAACTTAAAATAAAGGACAAGAAAAAGAAATGAAAGAAATCGTCATTAGTTTATTAATTTTAGTATCCTCTAATAAAATAGATACCCGTAACATTATCATTTACGAGAGCTGTTATTCGTGGTATCAAAAGAATGTGGAAATGACAGAGAAAAAAACAACATTATTTAGCAGAAGATCCTACCATGTATATGAAGGGCAAAGGGTTGTTGGTTATATATGCAATCATAAGGAGCCATTTAGTGAGCATTAGAAAAGAGATTTGTGCTAAACTTAGGCTGAATTGGCCTAGAACGCTTTACCTTTGGCTTGTTGTATACTGGGCCTTTTTACTTTATGTCCCCTTTGAATAAAATTAATATTGCTGCTGTAAACTGGGAAAGAACTAAAGATCCTAAATATAAAAAAGAGTGGTATAAATTAATTAAGAGATGGTCTAAGATTATCCGAAAAAAGCCCAAGCAAAAATTGTAGTTATACATAAAGAGGCTAAAACAAAAAAAGTAAAATCATCAAAATTCATAATATTAAGTGTGGTGAGATTAAGTGAAACTTATTTAATCTTGGGGAAAAAATATCGAGAGAGCACCTAACCCCACCGACTTCACTTATGTCATTGTTCCTCCAGTCTGTAAAGACTTTAAATGATTAGGCTATAAGGTACAAGGAAAAACGGACAACGGACAGCTAAAATGGGGGCATCAGTCTCCCTTTGCCCCCATGAACAAGAAAGATGTTATATAACAAGGGAAGTATAACACAGTCTACTAGAAATCCAAAATAAAACGGGTATTAGGTAATTAGGGGGTAATGCATAATGCAATAATACAACCTAGATGTGTGGGGGTCTAATTTTCTACTATATAGATTATCTAGACCCCTATGCACTTTTTTTAATCAGAGGTCAAAAGTGGTGTATCTGGTGTATCTGATGATTATTATTGTTGTATACCAACACTTATAATCGATTTTATGGTGTATCTGATGGTGTATCTGTGGTGTATCTGGATACACCACAATATCAACACTTCCTTGCGTAGTGTAAAAATGTTGACTTGGTATATCTAGTCGGAGGTTAAAATAATCTATATAATAAAAAATAGATGGACGGCAAAACTTGGGACTTATAGATCCTGATAACGTCCATCCCGAATTAAATTATGACAATAGTTATTAAAGGTATAAAATTACTATCAAAGACTAAATTGGGTAGAAAAGCCCTTTCAGCAGCTGAGAGAAAGCTTAGGAGAGCTGCGAGCCTTAAAAAGGCTAGACAGTCCGTTAAGTCCGTAGATAAATATAATATTAGGTCAGGAGCTCCAGGTACAAAAGGCCCTGTTCCAATTAAGAAGCAATCATTACAAAAAAGCACATTAAGTGGCAGAACTTATTCAATTTCAAATAATAAATTAAGCGCTAAAACAATGCTTGATATAGGTGGTGGTTATGGAACTACTGCTACAGCAAGATTTCAAGATGCGGTGAAAGACTTGATTGGTTTGGATAAGCTGAGTATAAAAAGGTATACAAGAAGGGAAAGGAAAAAAAAATGAAGTCAGGAAAATATTTAGTTGGAGGATTAATTAAAGGAGCGGGCGGTAGAGCTTTGAAATCATTTATGAAATCTGATTTATATAAAGGTCTTAAAAGTAGTGCGGTAAAAAAAATTAATAAACTATATAGCAAACGAGAGAGTCCGACTCTTATTGGTAAGGCGACAGTTAAGCAAAGAGATAAGTATTTAAGAGGTTTAAAGAGACTTGATCTTAAAAATCAAAAAGCTTTAATAATTGAGAGGGCTATGATAGCCGGTAAAGAAGTTGGTAAAAAAACAAATATCCCAAGAAGAATGCAAGCAGCTTTACTTAGAGGTGCGAGAGGTATTCGTAAATACCAGAAAAAAATTGAACAAGAAGGTAAGGCTTACTTGATCAAAGGTGAGAGAATGGTAAAAGGACAAAGAGATAATTAATGGTTTTTCAAATAATTACAAAAGGTGGAAAATTACTTTCAACCCATTCTAAAAGTAAGGCCCTTAAAGCTATTAAAGAAGGCGGTAAAAAGGCACTTAAAAAATTTGTTGAAAGAGTATCAAACAGAAAAGAATATAACAGAAAATTAAAACAAAGATATCAAGCAAGAAAGCGAAAAGAAGGTGATCCTGTATATGCTGCTAAAGCTAAGGCAAGACAAAAAAAATTCTATAAACACGAAATGAAAATGTTACACAGCACTAAATATTTTGATAAAATAATAAGTCCAGAGTACAGAAGAGCCCAAGCCAACACATTGGTAAAGCCAAGGGTTGCTGGTAGATTAAACCCAAAACAGAAAACAGCTATCCGAGGAATGCCAGTACAAAAAAAATCTAAAGGTGGTTTAACTTATAAAAGAGGTGGTTTCACTTATGGCTCTTAAAGCTAAAGCACTAAGGACTATAGATGATCTGACTCCAAAGCAAAGAAAGTTTGTTGATATACTTGTAGCGAACTGGGGTGAGATTACAAAAGCCGAAGCTTGTAAGAGAGCTGGCTATGAGGCCAAGAACGATAAAAATTTTTCCGACATAGGAAGTAGATTAACCTTAAGAAGACATAACCCACACGTAGTTAAATACATGGATCAAGAGCTTGAGAAAGCAAAGGCCAAGTATGAGAGAGACAGACTGCGAAGATACAAAAGATTAGAAAAATACGCTGACGCTGCTTATTCTGAAAAACAATTTGCATCAGCTATCAATGCTGAATTTAGATCAGGACAATTAGCTGGTTTATATGTAGATAAAAAAGAAGTAAAAGTATCAGGACTGGAGGGTATGTCACGTGGAGAACTTGAAAAGAAACTCAAGGAATTATCAAATAAGATCGATGGCTTCAACGCCAAAACGATCGAAATTGAGCCAGAGACAAAAAAATTACATAAGTAGTTTTAATTGGCAATCCTTCATAACTGTGTTTAACGAGGTTCATAACCAGGACCTCAAAATGAATTTAGGTAAAGTTAATGTTAAGACGAAAAAAAAGTAAATATAAACATGCTATTGTTGGTGGTAAGAGATATTACTTATATAGAATTACATGGATAGATCCGTGCGGAGATTCGGGTCATGCTGAGGCAAGTGAAGTTAAAAAGTTATTGCCTGCTAAAATGGTTACGCAGGGTTATCTTTACGACAAAGATAAGAAAAACGTTTGGACATTTGCAAGTTATGACACAGAGTCAGCAGTTTTCTCCGATCGTAATGTACTACCAAGATGTTTAATTCAGAAGATGGAAAAGGTAGATAACCGATCTGAATAATTTATGAAAAAGCGCGAGTCAAAGCTCTGGCAAAGAATTAAAAAACATATAACAAAACCTCATTTAATTCGTGTAGAATCTAATACTATCAATGGTATTCCTGACATAAACGGTTGTTGGGATTCAAAAGAATTTTGGATTGAACTTAAATCGGACAAAGTTGGATATCCGAAGCTATCTAAATGGCAAATTAGTTGGATTAACAAACGTATATCACATGGTGGTATAGTTATCATCTGCAATGAGACCCTCTTGGAGAAGAGTTTGAAACTGTACAGACCGTTATCCGCTATCCGTGATCCTCGTTTACTGAAACCTCGTGCCTCGTTCTCGTTTCCCGTACAATGGCCACTGGTTCAGCGTGCCATCCAGCAGCTCCTGCAGCTGGATCCGGAAGCTCGTTCTCGTTCCGATGACGAAGACCAACGAATCGAAGAAGAGATAATACGGGGCTCAGGCAGCATCACGTCACAGGACTTGGAAGAGGCATAGTTCTCGTGTATTCTCGTTCTCGGGGGCCAACTTTTATATCATTGTTTTCCGTTGAGCCCCCACCATCGGCAGCCTGGCTACGAACTCTTGTTCTCGTTCACCGAAGCAATCCTCGTTCTCGTTTAGTAAAAGAAAGGTGAGGGTCGTCCGGTAACTTAGGGAGGGCGTCCATCGCTTCCTAGGTTAGATGATACCTCGTTCTCGTTTCAGGAAAGGACAAGAAGTGTGGGTAATTAACTTACAGGGTGCAGGTCACCAGAGCTTCAGTCATACCCCTTAGTAAAAAATAAATGAATTTTCTTCTTGACTCCTATCCCATCTGGTCTTATATACATTCAGGGTCAAGTGTGGAAGGACCGGCTAACAGCTGGGATTGACTGCCTGCGTGGCCCGCTAACAATGAACAAAGGATAGACAATGAACAAGACAATAAAGATAGAAGTGAATGCAGGATGCGTCACTGACGTGACTGGTTTACCGGAAGGATACGATTACGAAATAGTGGATCATGACGTTAAAGAACCCGTGGATGAATTACATTTACAAGGAAGCATGACGGCCAAGACACATGTGATAAAGGATGACGGTACGGTAACCGTTCTAGAAGGAAAGATAGAAGAACTTAAGGAAATGCAGGGGCTCGTTAAGGGACCAATTGAAATCGTTAACGCAGCAATGCCTGCAGCATCTCCTGAGCTGCCTGGTTCTGAAGCACTCAAAGAAATGGTAGTGAATGAGGAAGGTCTCTTCAACACTTCGTTTCAAACTAATGAAAAGGCCAGGAAGATAATAGCGGATGGCCTGCGGGTGCCGCTGGACAATATCCAGGATATACGTGGAGATGTCTTCGTCACTGACGGATGGAGGATCGCGTGATATCGTTATTGTTACTGCTGCTCGTTTTGTTTCCCAACTTCATGCTGCCAGTGCTGGGGTTAGTTGTGCTGACGGGAGCTGGACTCTGGTGAAGCTCTCGCTCGTTTCATTAGGACAAAAGGTAGTTCATGATAGTTTTAAAAGCTTGGGCTCAGGCAGCGTGGAAGCTCTCGCTCGTCTCGTTTGAACAAGATTTAGTTTAGAACAGTTTTAAGCTAGGACTGCCACCGTGCTTCCAACCAAGACAGATGGTGGGGCTAAAATTTCCTGTGTTCATTTTGGGTTTTCGTTGTTGACTTTGGTATGGGATATGATAAGACAATGATGTGGTAGGTAGCGAGAAAACTGGGCAGACCAGACTATTTGTGTACGATACAGTTTGCAGACTGGTAGTGGGGGGTCGTAATCCTGTATTCCTATTTACCACATAAAAACGAACAAAGGAGAAAGATATGGGACTAGACCAAATTGCTCATTTACGAAACAGGAAAGTAAATTGGGAAAAATACTATGATGATGATAAGGACGAACAAAGTGGCGTTTTCGTTTGGAGAAAACACGCTCGACTTCAAACTTTTATGAATAATAAGTTTGCCGAGCAGAACGCAGAGGCGATAAAGAAACAAGAGGAACTCGATAAGAAGAAAAAGAACTCGTTCTTTGATTTAGGACATCTCGGTATGAACGGTGATGATGAGTTGTACATTACTGAAGAGATAGTCAGGGAGCTGGAAACCGAGTGGAAAAATGACTATCATCACTCGTTCTGTTCAGACGGATTTTTCTGGGGACAACAGTTTCAAGAAGAGGCAGTCAAAGAATATAAATCACAGGATAAAAAATTCATTGAGTGGTGTAAGAAAGCGATTAAGAATAAGCAAGTAGTCGTTTATACGTGCTCGTGGTAAATGTCGCGTTGTTAATAATGTCGTTATTTAAAAAGAAAAGGGGGCAGAGCTGATGGGTGTAATAATCTGGACTAGTCCGTTGTGGGTTATCTACATTTTATTATTATTTGATATTGTAAGTTTATCAAATGTATTTAATTTGTTCTAATTTTGTTTGTGGAAAAACCCATTTTGGACAAACCCAAAATGAACACAAAGTGCTTGTTATTAGTATGAGACCTGATAAGACAGGCTATTACTAACAACTAACAAAAGGAAAACAATGAGTAATGCTGTTAAAAAGCTGAAAGCTGATGAAAAGAAAATCGTCATGGCTTATGCTGTTAACAAGCTACAATTCAATCGTTTATCTAAAGAGTTAGATAAGATGAAACAAAACTTGGTTGATGTGTTTGAAAGAACAAATCAAAACTTGGTTATTGTTCAAGACGAAAACGGTTGTAGCTTTGGGGTGCAGAAAATCAAACGTAAGAGAAAGAAGTTTGAAACTGCTAACTTCAAAATCAAACATAATGATTTATTCAATCAGTTCTGTACCGAGATTGAATATAATGAGTTCAAGGCAATAGGGGATAACAGTTAATGCCTGACAATGTGCCAATGAACATATCAAAAGTATTAGCCGAGCAATCGGCTAATACTCAACTTACACCTAATCAGAAGTTAGACCCTGATGCGATCAGTAAGTTAAATTATGAAGTCATGTATAAAATGCTAGAGGGCGAAGTAGAAAAGCTAATCATTGAAAATGTTGGCAACCCTTTAATAGACGACTTCAAACAAAGGATTGTAAATAAATTTAGCTACTTAATTGAGAAGTTAAGTAAGTAAATACAACCGACAACTCGTAGCGCTAACGCGCTACGGGTGTATCTATATGAAGGCTCATAAATTCCAACAAACTCGATCCAGCTTTTCGCAAAATTTCAGCGCGTTATAGTAGAAGGTACTTCTACTGACGGAGAGTTTATAGCAAGTCGAATAGAAGTAGAGTATGCTTAAACGATATGGTATAAAAAGGGGACCCAAAAGATGAAAAATTTAAGATGAAAACAATAGATCTTTTAACAGATGATGAATTAAGAACCTTAATTCTTAAGAAGCAGATCGAATTTATAAAATTATGTCAGGATAACTTTTTATTGTTTGCTAAAGCAATGTGGCCTGATTTTATTTATAGACAAACAGAGGACCCACAAAAGTATGGGCACCATCAAATAATAGCAAATGAGTTTCAAGATATAGCTTCAAAAGAATCTAAACGTCTTATTGTGAATATGCCACCAAGACATACCAAATCAGAGTTTGCGTCTTTCTTGTTCCCTGCGTGGATGATCGGTAAGAATCCTAAAATGAAACTTATGCAAGTCTCACACAATGCTGAACTTGCTTCGCGGTTCGGTAGCAAAGTTAGAAACTTAATGGAAACTGAAGACTACAAAAGTATCTTCGGAGATGTTAGTCTTAGAGAAGATAGTAAGGCAAAAGGACGATGGGAGACCAATCATGGTGGAGAATATTTTGCAGCGGGGGTAGGCGGTTCAATTACAGGACGAGGGGCGGACTTACTTATTATCGATGACCCACATACTGAACAAGACTCAATGTCAGATTCTGCAATGGAAAGAGCTTATGAATGGTATTCATCAGGACCCAGACAACGTTTACAACCTGGTGGTTCGATAGTCGTTGTTATGACAAGATGGGCAACGGATGATTTAACAGGAAGGCTCATCAAATCACAATCAGAACCAAAAGCAGATACATGGAGAGTTGTAAGCTTTCCAGCAATACTGGAAAACGAACAACCTGTATGGCCTGAATACTGGCCACTAGAAGAATTAGAAAAAGTTAAAGCATCAGTTACAACTAAAAACTGGAATGCACAATACATGCAGGACCCTACGTCAGAGGAAGGTGCAATCATTAAAAGAGATTGGTGGCAACCGTGGAACGAAGAACGGATACCGGTACTTAAACATGTTATCCAAAGTTATGATACTGCATATTCTAAAAAAGAAACTGCAGACTATTCTGCAATTACAACATGGGGAATATTTCAACCTGCAGAAGGTTATGAAGATTGTATTATTTTGTTAGATGCTATTAGAGGAAGGTTCGACTTTCCAGATTTAAAAAATTTAGCTTTAGAGCAATATCAATACTGGCAACCGGAAACAACAATCATTGAAGCTAAAGCTTCAGGACAACCTTTAATACACGAGTTAAGAAGAGCAGGTATTCCTGTTATAGATTATGTACCTGCTAAAGGCAGAGATAAGTATACTAGAATTAACTCCGTTGCCCCTATATTTGAATCAGGTATGGTTTATGCCCCAACAGAGGAGAAATTTGCACAAGATGTTATTGAAGAAACAGCTGCTTTTCCTCATGGACAATACGATGACTATGTTGACTCAATGACCCAAGCGGTGATAAGATTCAGAGAAGGTGGATTTGTAACAACATATAATGATGCTTTAGATGCACCAAATTTTAAGATAGAAAAAGATTATAAATATTATGGATAGGATTTAAATTATGCCAATAACAGTTTCAGAAGTTCCTGGATGGAAAAAAAAAATAAACAAATTATTAAAAAAACGACCTAAAGATAGACTTACTCAAAGAGACCTAGCGGGAGCTAAACAAAAAGCAACTGGAGGACCTAGAGGTTTAGGAGGAGTTGGAAGCGTATTAGGAGGAGTTGGAAGCGCATTGGCACCAACAGGTATATCTATGCTAGGGTCTAAAAAAAGCGCACAGGATCTTAAAGAGGATGTATCAAAGTGGAAAAAATGGAAAGAAAATCGAAAAAAAAATAAGAAACCAGCTACACCACTTGGCGGTAATATTAAACCTGGATCATGGGCATCACAACAACAATATCTTTTAAAACCTGGTTATAAAGTGGCACCTATGGCTACAGGTGGAGATACATTTGGAAAAATGTTAGATAAAAAATTTATTAAATATGCTGGATCAAAAGAAGCTCAACTTCACGCAAAAGACTTTGATGAAGGATTAGACAGAGCGGAAAGAAGAGCAGCTCTTGAAACTAAACAAGCTTATAAAAAAAATAAAAAAACAGCGAAAAAACTCTCTCATGGAGGAGAAGCTAGAACTAGAGGTATGGGCGCAGCTATTAGAGGCGGAAAATTCGAAGGCGTATTTTAATATGACTGATAAAGTAAAACAAAGAAAAGTAGGTGAGCCACCTAAAGGGTTTATGAAAGTTTTTGGACCAAAGGGAAAACCAATGTTCATTCCAAAGGGAGAGGCTCATAGGAATCCAGCAGATACTGTAGAACAAGAAATCATTAGAAAGATTAGGGAAAGAGGAAATAAAAAAAGCACAAAAGGATATGGTGCAGCCAGAACTAAAGGCATGGGTTTACAAGACGAAAAATTAAAACCAGGCAAAGTTACTAAAGCATTTGCTGGTACGTTAGCTTTAGGCCTAGGTGCAAAAGACAGAATAGAAGGTAAGAAAAAAATGGCACCTGTTGCAATGGGCGGTATAGGAGCTGCTATGGTAAAAGAAAAAGCTGTTAGAAAAATTTTAGGAAGAGATAAAGGTGGCATGGGCGAAGCTAAAGGTTACAAAAAATATTTAAAAGGATTAAAGAAAGCTGAAGGAGCAGTATTTAGAGCTAAATATAAAGCAAAACAATTGGCTACAGCAGGGGGTCAAGCAGCATGGAGAGCAGCTAAAGCTTCTAAATACGGTAAGATTGCTTTAGGTATTGCAGGAGTAGGATTAGCAGCAAAAGAATATTTAAAAACAAGAGCTAGAAAGAAAAGAGAAAAAGATGCTGTCAGAGGTCTTAGAGAAGACATGGCTGTAGAAAAGCTACAAGAACAAGTTAAAAAAGGTAACAAAAAAATGGGTGGTGGCGCTGTAAAGAAATATTCTCAAGGAATGTCTTATCAAGACATGATTCCTTATGGCGGTAAGTTTGTAAAAATAAAAAAAGAAATGAGAGATAAAGCAACTAAAAATGTAAAACAATTAACCACATCTGACGCTGCTTATTCTCCTGAAAGAAGATATGCTGCTTTAACCCAAAAGACACCATCGGGCGGAAAAAGAATAGTTAAGCCAGTAACGGATTGGGATAATAAACAAGACGTTATTAAAGGAATGAAGGATAAGCTAGCAGGAACACAATATGGTAAAGGTAATTGGAAAGCCCAGGTTTTAACACCTTCGGAAGCACAAGAACAAAGACTTATACCACCTAGACGAAGAGTTGATGGGATATCAGGAAGAAGAAAAGTAGCAGGAAAAAATTACCCTCAAAGACAAAGAAAACGAGTTGCAGACAAACCAAAGAATGTCTTAGGTAGAATGGGCGGTGGTATGATGCAAAGACCAAACCCAGTTGGTTATTCAAAAGGTACAATGGTCAAAGCAAAGGGCTGTAAATTAGGTAGAACTAAACCTACTAAACTGTACTAGGAGGGTCAATGGCCCTTAAGGAATTTTTTAAACGGGGAATATCTTCACTTCTCAAAAAGAAAAAAACTGACCCTGTATCAGGAGAGTCACAAAAATTAATTACCTATCAACCTGAAGCAAAAAAACAAACAGCTAAACAATTAGCTAAACAAGACGCACAACTTCCGGTTAAAGTAGATCGTAAGATTACAGATGATCTATTAATGGGAGAGACTAAACCACCTGCGTTTGGTTCTTCTACTTATGATTGGGCTATGAAAAAAGGTCCAGGCAAGTACAGTGCTGACGAATGGATTGATCACTTAACCTCTACAAGAAAAGTTACTTACAAAATATTTGGAAAACCCGCATCAAGAATTGAAAGAGGACCCAAAAAATTTACTTATGACAAAGGGTCTAGGTTTGCTGGTAAAGAAGCTACTATTAATAAGGAAGAACTTTTTGACACTAACCTTGCAACCTTTGATGAACTTGGAAACATAACAGGTGGTCTTCTTGGTGCCGCGAAAAAATTTAATTTAAAACTTGCTGCGCAAGACATTGGTAACATGATTAAGATGAATCCTGTCAATAGATTAAAACCTATAGAGTATGGAGGAACATTTAATACACCTAAAATTGAAAAGCTGTTGGCAGGGACAAGTTCAATGGTAGAAGATTTAGTGAAGACTGCTGGAGTCACTACAAATCCAGAAGCTTTAAGAAATGCTGTTGGAGGTTTATCTAGAGCTATTAAAGAAGGAAGACCAAATGGTATTCAACGAAATTATGAGTCATTAATAGAAACTTTAAACAACATTGGAGGCTTAGCTAGAGATACTCAGCCACAAAATATAAGAGTTTTAATAAATCAGATTAAAGGAAATGTTGATGAAGCTATGAGAATATCAAAGGGCGGAGGAAAAACAAAACCAACAAAATACGGAAACGAATCTAGCTATACATTTCCAGGCGGCCAAAACTACAGAGAAACGGTGTTCGTTCTTGACGAACCTATATTGGGTAACAGAGAAGCCATGAGAAATCTAGGACACTACGATGAATTAAAAAATAATTTGTTTCATATTAGGTACGATACAAGGATGACACCTAATGGTAAAAAAGCTTTAGTCATTCACGAAATACAATCTGATGCTAATCAAAGTATTGCAAAACAACTGTCAGCAAAAGAAGCTTTTAAAGGAGAAAAAAGAATTAACCCTTTCCAAAGAGATATTGAACTAGATCTACTTGTTAATTCTAGAACAAAACTTTTAAAAGAGATGGACGATGCTATTGCTAAAAATCAATTTAATAAATCAAGAGCTATCTCCGATGATTTAAAAAATATAAATAACAAGATAAATAACACCTTTGCAAAAGCCCAGGAGTATGGAGATCCTATAAAACATGATTACTTTCCTTTACTTGACGCTGACGCTTACGGTGATTATGCCTTAAAGTATTTAATGAATAAAGCAGCAAAAGAAAACATAGATTATGTTGCCATTATGCCATTTAATAAATTACATTTTAGACAAGGATACAAAGCTGGTAACGAAAGATTTTACGGTTATTCTTCTGGTAAAGGTATTAATAACAAAGGACAAGCTGTAATGCCTCAACTCATGAAAAAAACTGCTAGGTTCCAAGACTCAAAAGCAGGACCTGTTAAATTATCATTATCAGATCCAAAGCTGCCTTATAAGGAAGTTAAAAGAGATACGTTCAAATATCCTGAAAAATTAGGAGGTAAAAATATAAATAGCAGTTATCATAAAACAGCGTCTAATGCTCCGATGAAAGGATATAAACTTATACCTGAAAATGATCCTCGGTTGTATTTTGATGCTTTTGCTATTGAAGTTAAACCTGGGATGGCATATACACAGAAACTATATAAGTCTAAAGGTGGCTTAGTGGTGGATATATTTAAAACCTTATGATAAATTAAACTATGGCTGTAGAAAAGGGAATTACCGAAAACATCGAAGAAGAAACTAAAGTAGAAGAAATTAAGGAACAACCTGAAGGACTTCCGCTTGGTATTGAAGTTGAAGGAGAAGAGACTGTTGAAGAAACAGAATCTGATGATTTTAATGCTAATCTTGCTGAAGATATGGACGAAAGAACTCTAAAGCGTTTGGGCATGGAGTTAATTACAGAATATAAAAAAGACAAAGAATCTAGAAAAGAATGGGAAGAAGGATACACTAAAGGTTTAGATCTTCTTGGTGTCAAATATAACGAGCAAACAAGACCATTTAAAGGAGCTTCCGGTGTCACCCATCCGTTGTTAAGTGAAAGTGCTACGACTTTCCAAGCTTCTGCATACAAAGAATTATTACCAAGTGATGGTCCAGTTAGAACACAGGTTCTAGGTATACGTACACCGAACACCGAACAACAAGCTGATCGTGTAAAAGAATATATGAACTATCTTCTTATGGAAAAGATGGAAGACTACACTACGGACATGGATCAAATGCTTTACTATCTTCCTCTATCAGGTTCTACATTTAAAAAAGTTTATTATGATGAATTTCTACAAAGACCTGTTTCTAAGTTTGTACCTGCTGAAGATTTAGTAGTACCTTACTATGCCTCAGATTTAAAAGACGCAGGAAGAATCACTCACGTTTTAAAAATGGGTGAGAACGATTTAAACAAAAGAATGGCTGCAGGTTTCTATAGAGATATAGAGTTACCTAAACCAAATGTAGATGAATCAGATTTACAACAAAAAATTGATAGTCTTGATGGAGTTAAACCAGGGTTCACAGACTACATCCATACTGTTCTTGAGATGCATGTTGAATTAAATTTAGATGACTATGAGAACTTTGATAATAGAACCAAAAAAGCAATCAAGATTCCGTACATCGTAACTATAGATGAAAGTTCAAGCGAAGTTTTATCTATATACAGAAACTATAGAGTAGATGATCCTAATTATACAAGAATAGAATACTTTGTTCACTTTAAATTTTTACCCGGTCTCGGATTTTATGGCTTTGGTTTAATTCATACGATTGGTGGTTTATCTAGAGCTGCAACTGTAGCTTTAAGACAATTGATTGATGCAGGAACTTTAAAAAATTTACCAGCAGGATTTAAAGCAAGAGGTATTAGAGTAAGAGATGACGACCAACCAATACAACCTGGAGAGTTTAGAGACGTAGATGCTCCTGGTGGAAACATAAGAGATCAGTTTTTTAATTTACCTTTCTCTGAACCAAGTACAACTTTATTTAATTTACTTGGTTTTGTAGTGCAAGCGGGTCAAAAGTTTGCTGCGATAACCGATACCGCAGTAGGGAACGACACGCAGAACAGGGCTGTGGGCACAACTATTGCTCTTTTAGAACGTGGTTCTAGAGTAATGAGTGGTGTTCATAAGCGTTGTTACTATGCTATGAGACTTGAATTTAAAATTTTAGCAAGAATTTGTTCAGAATACTTACCACCTGAGTATCCTTATGATGTGTTTGGTGGACCAAGACAAATTAAATCTGCAGATTTTGATGAAAGAATAGATGTTTTACCTGTTGCTGATCCAAATATTATGTCTATGGCACAAAGAGTAACTTTAGCACAAACACAATTGCAAATTGCTACTTCAAACCCACAATTACACAACATACATGAAGCTTATAGAAGAGTTTACGAAGCACTTGGTACTAAACAAATAGAAACTTTACTAAAACCTGCGCCAAAACAACCTACGCCAATGGATCCTGCTAAAGAAAATGCAAGATCATTGCAAATGAAATTATTAACTGCCTTTGAATTCCAAGACCATGACGCACATATAGCTGCACACTCAGCTTTCATGGCATCTAGAATGGTTCAAATCAATCCGCAAGTCTATGCTTTGTTACAATCTCATGTTTCAGACCATATTTCTTTTAAAGCAAGAAAAGAAGTTTCAGAACAATTAGCACAAGATCCAAATATAATGGCTTCAAAACAAGAAGATCCTCAATCTTATCAAATAGCTTTTGATAATGCTGTAGCTACAAGAATTGCAGAAATAACTACTGAGTTGGTTAGAAGTGAGAATCAGGCTAACATGGCTAAACAAGATCCACTTGTAAGAATTAAACAACAAGAAGTTGATTTAAAAGCAATGGATATGCAAAGAAAAGCAGAAGAAACTAGATTTAAACAAGAACAAGAAAATCAAAGAGAAGCAGATAAGCTAGGTTTTCAATATGATAGACTTCAACAACAAGATGAAGCATCTGATAAGAGATTAGACATAGCAGAAAGGAAATTAAAACAATAATGGTTATAAGATTTTTAGGAGTTGCATTTAGATTAGGTGATCCAATAGTAAAGGGAGCTACAAAAAAATTTAATAAACTACTCAAAAAAGAGTACGATGAAAATAGAGCTGCAGGTTTAAGTTCATCATCTGCTCATAAAAACGCTGCGAAAACCGTAAACAAACAATTAAACGAGTTTCCGCATTTAAAGGATTAAATGTGTCCAGAAGAAAACAAAAAGGGCTTAGTGGAGGAAAAAAATTCGGACCACCACCTAAACGAGGACCAAACCCACAAGGTATTAAAGTTCCCCTTAAGAAAAGAACAACAAACAAGTAACCAAGAAGCTTATTTTGCTGGAATCATAGATGGAGAAGGCTGCATAGCTTACGAAAAAACTAAAAAAGATTATTCTACGCCCTCTATATCAGTAGAAATGACAGACAAAGACGTAATTGATAAAATGCATCGATTTTTTGGTAAAGGAACTGTTGTTTTTATTAAACCAAGAAAAAAACACCATAAAGATTGCTGGAGATGGCGAATAAGAGGCAGGGGTGCAGTTGATATTTACTTCAAAATATATAATTATCTATGTGACAGGAGAAAAAACAAAATTACAGAAGTTTTAAAAGCTTATTGTGATGATGCTAACGCAAGAGAGAAGTATAAAAAGTTAAATGGAGTTTTAAAATGGCATGGTTTAGTTTAGCAAAGATTGCATTACAAGCTGGAAGCAAAATTTACAGCAACAGACAGAAAACAAAGATGGCTATGTCTGATGCACAACTAATGCACGCAGAAAAAATGGCCCGAGGTGAAGAATCTTACCAGGGCAAACTTTTAGAAGCCCGTCAAAACGACTATAAGGACGAATTCGTTCTTGTCATTATTTCGGCCCCCATCATTGTGTTAATTTGGGCGGTGATGTCAGACGATCCTACAGCGATGGACAAGGTAAAACTCTTTTTTGAGTATTTTCAGTCCCTTCCGAAATGGTTCACAAATTTATGGATTTTAGTCTGCGCGAGTATTTTTGGTATTAAGGGAACTCAGATATTTAGAGGCGGACAAGGTAAAAAATAAACTTGCTTTGAGTCTATAAAATGCTAAACACTTCTTATGATAGAAGGTGATTCAGAAGAATACGATTTATTCAGAAAATGGACTAAAGATTTTGATTGCCAAGGATTTTATTCTTGTGAGATAGGAATAAGACAAGGCATGGGCTCTAAAATAATTATGGACAATGTAAAAAATAATTTTTTACATATAGGAGTAGATCCATATGGGGATAGAGAATATGAACACTTTGATAAAAACAGTGGTATAAAACATAAAAGTGGGGTGTCTCCAACATATCCCGACAGTATGAGAGATGCCATGTTACAAGATTTTAAATGGTATTTAAATTCAGGGAAATTTCGTTTTCACAACATGACAGATACAGAGTTCATGAAACATCCTCATTATAATGAATCTAAATTTGCTTTTGTTATGCTAGATGGACCACATACAACAAGAGATGTACTAACAGAAGCTGTTTGGTTTGCAAACAAAGCTGCACCAAGATGCAGAATTGTTTTTGATGATTGGATTACGTACAAAATGCCAGTTATACAAGAGGCTATGAAAGAGTTTGGGTTTGAAGTTATAGAAACAGGAAGACTTAAATTACTTATGGAAAAAAATGGCGATTGATACAGCATCTAACGATGTAATAAAAAATTTAATTCATAGACGAAGAGAAAGACTAAAAGAAACTTTAGTGCGTGAGGTTGACAATGTTAACCAGCTTCACTATATTAGAGGACAAATCAAGTCACTTGATGACTTGCAACAAGACATAATAGACTTGTTAAAAAAACAGGAGCAATAAAAAATGAAAGAGTCCACGGAGCAACCGAAACGGACTGAGACATTGAAAAAAGCTTACAAAGAGGAAGCTAAAGTCAAAAAAGTCTTAGACGAAAAGTCAATCGACAAATCATTATTAGATAGACTACCAACGCCTACGGGTTATAGAATGTTAATTCTTCCGTATTCAGGTCCTACAAAGACTAAAGGTGGTTTATATCTTAGTGAACAAACCCAAGAAACAATTCAGATAACAACTGTTGTTGGCCTTGTGCTTAAACAAGGAAATCTTTGTTATAGAGACAAAGAAAAATTTCCTATAGGCAAATGGTGTAACGAAAAAGATTGGGTTATCTTCGGAAGATACGCAGGCTCTCGATTCAAAATAGACGGGGGAGAAGTGCGGATCTTAAACGATGATGAAATCATCGCTACCATATCTAATCCTGCCGATATTTTGCACCATTACTAGGAGGGTAAAATGGCAGAAGAGCAAAACACTCAACAAGAAGTTGAGTTAGATACTGATGGCGTTAATGAGGAATCCATTAGTGTTGAACAACCAAAAGAACCTGATGAAGCATTTGCTAAAAAAGAAGATGTTGATTTAGGTTACACAGATCCAATACAAGACAAAAAAGTTGAAGCGGAGCCTGAAGAAAAAAAGGAAGAGCCGACAACTGAAGTTGAAGTAGAGGAAAATAAAGTTGAAACTAAACCTGATAATTTAAAAGAAAAACAATCTAATTATCAGAAAAGAATCAACGAACTAGTTTTTCAAGCTAAAGAAGCAGAGAGAAGAGAAAAGGCTGCTTTGAATTATGCTAAAGGACTAAAAAAGAAATATCATAATGTTGAGACTAAACTTAACGAAACTGATAACAACTATCTTAAAGAAATCCAAGCAAGAGTTGGTTCTGAACAAGCGACATTAAAAAATTCGCTTAAAGAAGCGCTTGATGCTCAGGATTCTGAAAAGATAGCTGAGATAAACTCTCAAATGACTAAGTTAGCTGTTGAAAACGAAAAGGTTAATTTAACATTGCAAGAGAGAGAAAATAAGAAAAAAGAAGCAGAAGAAAATAAAAATACATCACAAGACGATCAAGGTTCTGGTGAACCATCTGTTCAAGTAAGTCGAAAAGCTCAGGAATGGGCTGGTAAAAATGAATGGTTTGGTACTGATAGAGTAATGACTAATGCTGCTATGGCTATTCATGAAGAAGTTATGGGGCAGGGTATTGAATCGGAAAGTGATGAGTATTATAATAACATTAACAAACGAATGAAGGAGTATTTCCCTCAAAAGTTTGCCCAGGATTCGACTGATAAAGAGCCTGTAGTAACAAAGCAACCCGTCCAAAATGTTGCTGGGGTAAGTCGAAGACAAGGAGGACGCAAGTCTGTGAAACTCACCAAGTCACAGGTAGTAATCGCTAAGAAATTAGGGGTGCCACTAGAGGAATACGCAAAATTCGTGAAGGGAGGAAACTAATGGAAAAGATAAGAACTTCACGCG
>Ga0209232_1000568_pt1 | contig 22346 bp, 15 predicted proteins | sample ETNvirenome_2_60_FD_184066 | JGI IMG/M metagenome (GOLD analysis project Ga0209232, IMG submission 184066) | Marine viral communities from the Pacific Ocean - ETNP_2_60 (SPAdes) (version 2) | ecosystem: Environmental > Aquatic > Marine > Oceanic | place: Pacific Ocean | collected 2013-06-22
AATGGAAAACTATCAAAATTACAGGAGTATAGACTTAAAGAACTTAGAAAGCATGGATGTAGAACCGAGGTTTACAACGGAGTCGGGACTTGATGTAGGGGATGATTTTTTAGATACCCTTCAAGGTTTAGAGATAAGAGTAGGAATAAAGATTGCTAAGTTTATAGCAGAGCACGTAAAAAAAATTGAACCTAACGAATTAGTTTCTACAGTTATTGGGGGTGTAGTTATGGATAATAATAATAAACCTGTAACCTTTGCATTAGAAATAATAAAATCAAAAGACTTTAATATTATGTTGTCAGATTTAGAGCTGGTGGATATGGATGAGTACTTAGACTTAATCAACTTAAATAAAAAAATAAATGGAACTAATTAAAAAATATATACTGTCTTATGATTTACATAAAAAAAATAAAAAAAGACATTTAGTGTACACTAGAGCATATCTATATGCTTATTTAAGGTATACTTATAATTTACCACTAGAAAAAATTGGAGATTTATTTAATAAAAACCACGCTACTGTAGTGCATGGATTAAAACTCTATGATTTTTTTAAAGAGGATAGCTTGTTTATGGAGATGACAGAAGAAGCTAGAAAGGAATTTACTTTAGGGGAAATGAAAAATGATACTCAAGCAGGTTGTATTATGTTTGAAATTTTAGCTCGTCAAGATATGTTAATAAAAAAAACCTTAAAAAAGAATTGGAATTAGAAAAAATATAATTAATTTTAGGTATTACTTTCTGTAAGTGATTCATAATTGGTTAAAGGTTGTCTAGCTAGTTAACTTGGGAGAGTGGGTTAGGCAACCTTTTTTTTATAACAATGGACTGTAGATATAAAATACAAGATATAGAAAAGATACTGGGGTTTACCTCTTGGTCGGATAAGAAAAAGATTGATACCCTTCTATATATTGATTGTAATATGTATGCTAACCTTGGTTCAGATTCTTTAATGAAAGAAAAAAAAGAAACCAAACAACAATCAAAAAGAATATACAAAGCAATAAAAGAAATTAATGTAGAGATGGGTAAAACCCTACTACAAGCAATGGATGTGTAATGGGAATAGCACCAGAAGATACGGAGATGATAAAGCATATAGAATTTATATGTGATCATGTCCACGACTTCGGTGATGAACTCTATGAAGACTTAATGGATCGTAACCACGATGCTGTTAAAGCTAAAGCCAAAGAATTATTAGATGTATTAACAGACTTAATAGAGTCTTTAACAGAAGATATCTAATGCCTTATCTAAAAAAAGAAGATCAGGCTGTTTCATCCAAGAAACATTATGAGGCTAATAAAGAAAAGATAAAAGCCCGTTCTAAAGTTTGGTCCAGAAAACAAAGAATAAAGAACAGAGAGTTCTTAAAAGAATTTAAAAGTAAAAACCCTTGTGTAGATTGTGGAGAGACCAACCCACTAGTCTTAGACTTTGATCATGTAAGGGGAGAGAAGAAAAGAAATATATCCGACATGGCTCACGCTTGTTGTTCTATTGATACTATAATAGAGGAGATGGAGAAGTGTGATGTACGATGCTCTAACTGTCACAGAATAGCAACATATAATAGAAAAAATAATGAACTTAATGGATAAAGAAATGTTAATGGAAGCTCTCACTGAAGAGGAGTGCTTACTAGCCGATGGGTATGATGATGCTTTAATAGGTATCACTGAAGGCATGAACCCTGTAGCGGTATATAATACCGATAAATGTATAAAGATACTCATGAGAGACGATGAGCTTACACATGAAGAAGCCTTAGATCATTTTTATTACAACACTGTAGGCGCATATGTAGGAGAAAAAACTCCTTTATTTTTACGTATGATAGATGGAGAATATTACAGAACTTTATAATAAGATATATTTTACAAAAGAATTTGTAGACGATACCTGCTCTTTAATACCACCTAACGTAATAGACTTTTGGGATTTGGAAATTCTGGACCCAACAGATGGATGTATTCGTACAGCTAATAATAAGATCGTAGCTATTTATTTTTATATAAAGTCTAGCGTCCAGGATAAATCTATAATTAAATTTGATTATAAAGATGAGGAGCTGGTGTTTGATTCTATATATGTACGTAAAAATTTATATGGAGAGAGTAATAAGTATAAAGAATTTAGATACGATAAAGATGCTAAGGTGATAGCGTCTTATGATTTTTTTATAGACCAACCTTTTTGTTCTCAAAATAAAACCACCATCAATAATAAAAGCTACAGTCGTTATGAGAAACCTCAAGAAGCTAACGAGTTAGTAAAAGAATTTTCTAAAGAATATTTAACTAAAGAAATAACAGACCAATTAATTAGAGCATTCTATATTACAGGAAATGAAAAAGAAATTTATTGGCTTATACAATAAGTTATTTACTTTGTGTTTCTTCTAACCCATATGCTTTTATTATTTTTTTAAGTTCCTCAACAGAAGCACCTTCGTCTTTCATTTTCTGAACTTCCTGTCTCATTCTTTCTTCAATACCTTTATATTGCTTGTAATATTTTTTAATCTGTTCTCTGGGTACCTCGTTATTTTTCAAATATTCAAGAATCTGTTCTTGCGCCTCCTCTATCTTTTCCTCTCTATCTATCCTATTTTCTTTTTGATAATACTGATTCGACATATATTTATTTATATCTTTATATAATGGTATTAAACCTACACTCCCTAATACTTGAAGAAGCGAAACATTTTTTAATCTTTCTCTATATTTCTCTTTTGTACTTTCTTTTTCACTCTTTTCTATACGCTGCAAGTTACCCCATGCACGTGTTGCTATTTTAGATACAGGACCTAGAGGACCTGAAAAGCTATGGATTAATAACTCAGGTAGACTTTTGTTTTGTAAATCTTCCTGGCTCAATATATTAAAAGTTAATGCATCAGTGAATCTATCATACTCTTTTTGTTTTACAGTAATCTCCTCCTCACCAAACCTTTTTTTTGTAAGAAACTTTAAATTTTCCTCAATAAGTTTTTCTTTATCATCAGCATCTTTAAATTGCTCTTCTAACTTTTTTCTGATTTCATCCACTTCCTTTTGTTGTTCTTCTGCTATTTTAAAAGGATCTTCACCCTCTCTAAAATCATCAAGATAAGGTTTATTAATATACTCTTCTATACCTAAACCTATCATAGAGCGAGGTACATTACCAAGTCCCCTCTGTGTTATAAGAGTGAGCATAGACCCTGCTAGCTGACGAACTAATAGTAAACCGTAGTTTACTTCCTTTTCCTTTCTCTTATCATCTGGATATAAAAAATCAAGATTCTTCTCAATAAGTTTTTCTTTATCATCAGCATCTTTAAATTGCTCTTCTAACTGTTTTCTCATTTCTTCTCTCGCTTTATCCACCTCCTTTTGATACTCTTCCTCTCTTTCCTCTTCTGTATCTCCAAAAAGTAAACTTGCTAGTGGAGCTAGAACATAAGAATCAAAGAAAGATTTTGCAAAAGTATATGCTGATACATACGCTGTCATTCTCCCTGTTATACCAGCGAGAGTAGCGGCTGCTTGTGATTTTGAAATCTCCCCTTTTCTCGATAAATTTAAGACAGCATTTCTAGCGGTAACATATTCATTAAGAGCAAAGCTTGCTAAATAAGAGTTAACTGTTTTATATGCTGCTACATAGGAAGCATCGTCTTTTGTGATAACATTTTTTGGTACTACATTAAAAGGATTCCTACTGTTAGTCATCTTCACACTTTCCTGATCCGCATATTTTGTAGCATTTTCTCTAGCCTCCTTAAACTCTGGACCTAAATATTTAGAAGTACCATCAGCTATCTCCTGCATATCTTTAGCTGTTAAACTTATACCCGTTGAAGCTTTAAAGCTTCTAGCAAAACTACCAAACCACATAGGCCTTGCAATCAACTTATCCCCACTTGTTATTAATTGATCGGCTAATAAATCTGAAATTAATTTTATCTGCTTCGGCCCAAACTGTGTCATCCTACTTAAGCGTTCTAATATAATATGTTCTTTTTGCTGTACTGTATTAGTGGTTTTTGATAAATTAGCGTCCACCATTTTACTAGATAAATTTTGACCGCCATAATTTTTCATAGTCTCCTTACTATTTAAAGCCATCATAGCTTTATACCCTTGATTACCCATAGAGAATTGAGCAAAACTTTTCATAGCCTTACCAAAGTCTTTAGGGTTCGTCATAGCATAAGATAAATTACTCACAATCTCGGCGGCAGATCTAGGCACCGAACCTAAAGTTGCACGATACCCTAGCCTTACACCTTCGTTTATTATACGACTTAGTGGCGTACCTGTACCCAGAGCTACCTCAAAGACACCGCTATTTACTTCATTTACAACACTTTGTAAAGCAAGTATTAATTGCTTTTGGTTGTTTGTACTGTTAGGGTTATCAAGAATCTCCTTCGTTAATTCTTTTATTGTATTATCAACAACACGTAAAGCATCTGTTACATGATAGTCAAGTAAAGTTTGAACAGCTCCTCTCTTCGTAGAAGATATAGGATCAAAGTTTATTGGTTTTGCACCGCCTTTTCTTTCTATTAACGTTTGAGATTTTGTTGAAGGTCTGGTAAATTTCTCTTGTTGAGCTGTATAATCTTTTTTAGCATCCTTATCATTCATTAAAACCTCATGATGCATATAGTTACTTATAGGTTTTATTCCTGTACCTCTAATAACTGTCGCAGTCCAGTTAGCTTTTTGCTCCATAGAAGCAGCTTCATCAATAAGTTTCAAAGCTTTCTTCTCTTTACGACTCATGGCATTTTCAATCTTATTCATATCTATCTTCTCATCCCCATAGATGTTGTCATCAGTGTAGTTTTCTTTAATTTCCCTTAAAACTTTTTTATCTATCTTACTTGTTAAAGGAGACTTTATAGTTTCATTAATAAAATCTAAAGCTGATGCTACCTGCTTACTATCTGGATTAGATTCAAACTCTCTTTGTAACCTGTAAGTTTGAACTAAATATTTAGAACGCTTTACTTTTTTTACTGACTTTAAAGTAGTAGGTAATAATCCTTGAGATAATAAAACCTCAGCTTTATCTAACTTATCTGTTACATTAAACTTTAAATCAGATTGATAAGCACTATAAGCAGTAGCTAATTTACCAAAGGTGTTATCGTATATTGTCTTATCATTAAAGTTTCCAAACACATCATCTACCGCTGTAGTCATAGTACCACGTAAAGACTGTTGTTGTTGCGTCTTCGACCCACTCAAAGTCCAAAGACTTTTTAATCCTCCATAAATAGTAGAGAAAGCCATTCTTAAACTTCTTTTTTTAGATCTAGTATCTACAATATTTTTTATTTTTTTCTTAGACCTATTAACTTCTACCTTATTCATGATGGTATTAGCTAAAGCAGGCATATACCCTTTGTTTATATTTTCTTTAACTCGACTTAAGTTATCCACCATAGTATAATCTTTGGTGCCATCCTTCTTTGTTACAACTAAACCATCAATATCTTCTTTGGTAAGATTATTTAACTCACGAGCTAAATTTTGTGCATCAGTAAATTTAGAAACGTTTTTTAAATTTATTTTATTTTCTAATACATCCTTTAAAAGTTTTTGTCCCTCTTCCTCTGCCTTCTTATTAGCCTCCTTCTTTTGTTCAATCAGATATTCAATACGACTTGTGATTGCTTTAGACTCTATATCTTCTTTATCTTTCACCTCTTCCAGGGCAGCTTCTAGTTCTTCTAAAGTATTTTTATTACTAACTCCTTTAGGAGTATCAGACACTTCATTCTCTGTGATGACAGCATCTATAATCTTTCCCGCCTGTTCTATTACTTCTCCTGATTCCGCTAAATCTCGTAACACTTTTTTGCTTTGACCAAACTGTGTAACTAAGTCTATATATGAATCAAGTTGACTATCAGGAATTACCTCTGGGTTTAATGTAAAGAGTTCTCTAAGAACACTAAGTAAACTATTATCAAAAGTTACTTTAGCTTTTAAATTCTTTAATGCTTTTCTTCTTTTTTTATCAGCATTATCCATCTTACCTTCTACCTCCGCTGCCTCCAATGTTTGCTCTACATAATCTTGGAAGTTTTCTACCTGGGTAGTATTTAAAAGATTAAGAGACAATGCTTTTTTAATTAAATTCTCTGCAGTCTTCGCTGATATTTTACCATCTTTAGCTAGTTTATTTATAGAGGATGCTAAATCTTTCGCCGCATCCTTATAACTTTTCGTAGCTTCTCTAGCTGCTCTAGCCTCCAATTTAATCTGGTCTTTAAGAGCGGTCTTCTCTTTTACTGTAACCTTTGTATCCTTTGGTGTACCTATTATTTTCTTCGGTGATGGTGGGTCTGTTTTCTTTTTCGTTTTAATTTTAACTCTCCCTTTAAAATTTGTTATCTTCTCATATCTCTTTTTACCAAAGGAAACTTTTGCTTTAGTTTTTTTCTTTTTAATATTTTGTTTAGCTTCTTTTATTTGAGCCTTCGTTTCTTTAATCTCACTCTTTATATCTCCTAGTATTTTATTTTGATATGCCTGCTTACCGTTCTTTAAAATATCAATAATTTCATTTCTAATATCTTGATCCGAGAAGCCATGGTCATACCCTAAAACATCACTTAACCCTCCATTCGTTCCAAGATTTTCAGCAGCCTCTTCTACACTTACCCCTCTCTTACTTGTGAGTGCTGGAGATATATCTTGATTTGTCCCTACTTTACCACCAGTCTCATTACGTGCAGACTCTGGTGTTATCTTATCCATATTTTCTGCTATTTGATAATAAGGATTCTCTTCGGTTAATGTAGTTAATTGTCTTTCTAGTTCCTTTAGCTTGCCCTCTAAAATATTAAGGTTACTCTCTTCTCCTTCTGCTTTACGCTGCTCCGCCTCGTCTATATACTCTTGTGTACCTTCTTTCTCCGCTTCTTTTCTTTGCTTAACTTCTTCTTTAAGCTCTAAATCTTCTTTAATTTTATCTTCTTTTAATTTTAAGTTAAGATTAATTAATTTTTGTTTACCCTCTGGGAAGGCTGCTTTTTCTCTAGGGTCAGGTACTTCTTCGCCTCTATCTAAAGCATCTTTCATTCCTTGTAATTCCTTATCAACATTAGACCTAGTCTTTACATCTCTACTCTTATACCAATCAGATTTTTTTATTTTATTAATAACTTTCTCTATGGTTTCTACAGTAAGAGCCACCCCTTCTAATGCTGTGTCCCATACTTGAACTGGTATAATGGTACTCAGCGTTCCTTTACCCTTGAGTTTACCTTCACGTATTTTATCCGCTAAACTTACTTCCTTCTCCTCTGTCTTCTTAGTTTCATCTTGGATTTCTTCTGTTGTCTCTGGCGTTTCGGGAGGGGTCCTAACGTCTCCTTCTCCCACTTCTCCGCTATCTTCGGTAGATTCTGGTACATCCACCTTCTTTGGGCTTGGCTTTTGAATGGCATCTTTATCTTTTGTTTTAGTTTCTACTAAAGCATCTAGCTCTGCTTCTATTTCTTTCATTCTAGCTTTCTGTGCTGTTACTAGATTTTCATTTTTATTTTGTATCTCTGTAGCTACTCTATTGTATTCTACTATTAAGTCAAAAGCTTTAGCTTTATTTTCTACATCATTAGGAATCTCTTCCATTACACCAATTACAGTTTTGAATTGGTCCATATAAAACTTAGCATCCTTCTTACTCATCTTCCCTTTTAAGATTTCCATCTTTAAAGTTTTGATCATACTGGACTGCAGCTTAGGGCTATCAGACATAAAGTGTAATAGCTCTAACATATCAGGTGTCATCTGTACACTTTGTATTCCATCCTTTAACATCTTAGGAGCAGTCATAGCAGTAGACATTAACGCACCTCCTATAGCTTCTAATATCGCACCTTCAGCAATTTGAGAGAATACTTCTTTCCAGTTTTTAGGTAGTTCAAACATAGTAGTCCCGCTATTATTATTGTATGCGGTTTTTACTAATTGGTCAACAACCTCTTGACTTCCCCCTGTTATACCTTCTGTCAAAGTACCCTTCGAGATTTTAACAACACCGTTAGCTAACAAACTTTCCGTCTCTTCAGCTACCAGTCTTTTCCATGTTGATACAGGTACCTTTTTTCCTCCTACCTTTTTAACTACCCTGCCTAGTACGTTTTTAAACATACCCTTACCTATCTGACTTGTAGTAAATATAGTCTCTAAACCTGCTCTCTCTAGTATCGCTTGCATAGTGCCTATTAACCCTCCAACAATAAGTAAATCATGTAAAGGCATCTTTTCATAGTTAGGATTATTTACCCACTCTTCCGCTACTGAATCAAAAACTTGAGTAGCCATAGCTACTGTCCCAACGATTGGTCCAGCTGCATTTAAAAGCATAGCGGGTAAGGATCTGAACACCCCTGTCGTACCTGTATAAAGCATACTATTCTCAGGGTTATTTATAAAGTCATCTTTAGTTGCAAAGCTATCAGTGAAAGAACCTTCTAGAACTTCCCTAACTATTTTTATTCTCTTCTTACGATCAAGGTCTTTAACGTCAGCATATTTCTTTATAGCTTCCGCTTTATCCTTCTCACCGTATGCTTCCAATAGAGTTTCTAATAACAAGAACTGACCTTCATCTAATGTGGCATCTAGTGTTTCTAACAAAGTATATATACCAGATAAAATATCTTCTATACCAGCGAGAAAACTTTTAGCTAACGAAGCAGTAAAAGTACCTAGATTTTCTTGTGTTCTAGCTTTATCTCTTATACTTATACCTACAGCTAAATTAATTTCTTTTAATATAGATTCTTCATCCCTTATTTGTGCAACAACCTTTTTGTATTCATCTATCAAAGAGTTAGCTAACTCTATCTGTGCTACAGTAGGAGGAGTATTTTGTGTGGTAATTAATTTTTCGAGATCATTAGATTTTTTAACAATATCATTATAAGAAACCATTAGCCCTTCAATCTTAGCTGCACTGTCTGTACTAATTTTTTCATAAGCCTCTGGTGTAAATACACCAGGTGATTCTTTTATTATATCTACAAGCGGAGCCTCTGTATCTTCTACAGCTCTACTTACAATAAAATCTTCAATAGCTTTTATTTGGCTTTGAGCATACTCATCAGACGATCCTATAGCAGAATCTAATAAATCTCCTGATACTTTTAAAGCACCCTTCGCAGGTATTACAAAATCTGTCCAATCATAATCAGTCCATTCTGGAGACATATCAATAGTTAAACCTTGATCATCTTCACTTAAAGAGGAATTAATAATAAGCTTATCCCCTTGAATATCAACCTCAATACCCATGTCTCCATAGTTGAGTTCTATTTGGTCCGCTATTTGTTCAGGAGTATAGTTGTAATTAGAACCATCCCACTGTAAATCAATGATATTTTCTTCACCTATTTTATCAAGAAAAGCTTCTCTTCTTTCTTGAAATTTATCGTCATAGTCTTTCTTAATAAAATACTCAGGACCCTTTGCATCAACACTAACTTTCTTATCCCACTCCTCACGTAATTCCTTTAACTCTTTATCGCTAAGCTTTCTAACATTAGGATCTACTTCATCCCATCCACCTTCTTTATATCTACTGAGAAAATTACTTGTAGTCATCTTCCCTTCTTCAACTAAACGTTTAGCTCTCTCATACTGAGTAGCTTTTTCTTGGTAGTCTTTAACATCTTCAATGTATTCCTCTACACTTTCAATAGTTAAGTCAGGGTATTTATTTTTTTTATCTATGATTCTACCAGCTACAGTGTTAGCTAAGGCTTTAGCTTTATCGAGTAGGTCAGCTAGTTTTCTATTTTTTTTCTTATCCGAATATACCGTTACTTCTTCAACGTCCTGTTCCTTGATTTTCTTCTTCTTATCCTTCTTCTTCTTAGTATCGTCTATAGGTTCTTCAACAACTTGTTCGGCTTTAATATCCTCATCACCTGTACCACCTTCATCTTTACCTTCTTTTGTTTTATCTCGGTCTTTCGTTACACGAATACCTGTTGTTTTTTTAAACTGCTGTTTACCAAACTTCTTTTTCTTCTTCTTCTTACGTTTACCTTTGTCGTTTGCTAAAACAGCCGATAAGCCAGTAAGACCCTCCTCTTGTTCGGTATCGGATCCCGTATCTTCCTTTTCCGAAGTACGTTGAGATTCGCCTTTTTTTTTTACTTTATCCTGGAAGGACTCACGAGTATATCTATCTTTAAAAGTTTCATCGGTATTACTAATCCAATCAAACATCTGAGAGGAATAGTCTTCTCGCTGCATATTCTCCTTAAATTTTTCTGGAGAATATCTTTTAGAAAATGAATCGTCAGTCTTACTAACCCATGTATATAAATCGTCTAAGTATTCTTTTGCCATTTGTATATTTTTTATGGTGCTACAAAGTAAGTACCAAGTAATCCTGCTGCTTTAAAACTATCATGAAAAAGTTGAGTTGAATTTCTATTTGGCGATGCATCCTGTACAAAAGCAGAAAAACTTTTAATGTTAACAGGATTATCCATATCTATTATTGCTAGTGTTGGCTTATCTGTATAAGACTGACCCCTTACATCCCTTTTTTGTATTGCGTCTTTAATCGTCCATGTATTGTTAGCTGGATCATACTCGGTATAATATGAACCTTTTATAGCTTTAACCAGAGAGTCCATTCTAGTCTCATAATCATCTTTTTGCTCAGGCGTAGGATTGTTAGCTGGATTTATACCTTCTACTATTTGTGTTAACTCTATTGCTAAAGCTGCGTCACCTGTAGTTCTGTTAGAGCGACCTCCACTAAAAGACATTAGTTTAGTTTTTACTGTTTGGCTATCATCTAATTTACTCAGAAGAATTTCTCTTGCAAAACCAAATACATTTTCTTTCTGCTCATCACTCAGTTCCGCCTCATATAATTCATAATCATTGGGTTCAAAAATAATTATATTATTCTCAGCTAAAGATTTTCCTTCTTTTTTTAATTTAGCATCTAACGCTTCATGTGCTGCTCTAGTACCTGTCTCATACTTTGTTCCATTAGGTGTTTGACCATACTCACTACCTTGCTCTGCTAAACGCCTAGCCAATCCTGCATAATCCGTATCGGTTCCCATTGCCATAAGATAACTGTTCATTAAATCATTATCTCCTTTTATTCTACTATACTCATACTCCCATTCTTGAACAGTTAACCCGTCTTTTATTACGTCACTTACAATATAGTTACCTAACTCATCAGCTGTTTCAGTAGCTAATTCATCTAGTTGAAACTTGTCTATCTGTTGAGTTATTTTTACACTTAAATTTTTTAAAGATTGAGCCTCTCCAATAATATTACCGTTGTTATCTTTTCTAATTAAACCTACCGATCCGTAACTACTTGCGTTATTATTACTCATATCAGCCACGACATCAATACCATCTAAATTTACATATCCTAACGCACTGTTACGTAAATCTCTTTCGAGAAAAGAACTCTCATCTTTCTGAATCCTCTCTGTAGATACTTTATAAACTCCATCGTAAGTTTCAGCGATGTTTTTAAATAACTTCGCACCTGATTTAATATTATGAGAAGCCATACTATACTCGTTCTCTGTAATAAGCCCTTGTTTTAATAACTGATTAGCGTCCGCTAAATCCGAACCTAAATTCTGACCAGTTTGAATAGCTTTTTGTTGCAGGTCAGGAGCCTCATAATCCCCCATATCCTGCAACTTCTCCTGTTGTTTACGATAGTTTTTTTCTATCTTAGCTTTTCTTCGTGCTCTATCATCACGAATTGAATCAACAGTATCTGTAATTTTTTTAGCCTCCGCGCCCCAATCAATTCTTTGTCTTGGATCAATTCTTTGATATACGCTAAAATCTTGATCTTTTCGAGCAACGGTACTTGTATCTTTTATTGTAGCCATAATTTATTTATCTTAATCCTATTTCCACGTAAACCCAGCACCACCACCTAAGTAAGCTGCAGAATTGGCATCATATTCCTTTCCTAAATACTTCCAGTATTCTTCCTTACTTAATTCCTGTGCCCACTGCGCATCAGACATACCACTTGGTTTTGATTTTGCATACTTCTTCGCTAGTTTTGATCCCTTTCTACCAGCCTTATCTTTGGTAAATAAAGGTACCGTTTCACTTACAGAAGAGATAGTATCTGTTACACCTTGAATACCGCTAGAAATACTTTGTGCTCTCAGTATCTCAGCGTCTTGTTTTTCCAGTGCCTTATCTCTAGCCATATCTGTATACATAGCTATCATGGTATCGTCTTGACGGGTCTTAGCGTCTGCTTTCATTTTATCTAAAGCAAACATATCTTGACCCATGTCCGCTGTAGTTTGTTGTCTTCCCTGCGTAACTTGAGCACCTAACCCTGGAGTCAAAGAAGCTATGTTTCTTTGGTCCCCTTGTGTAACCATATCCATAACAGTCTTGACATCTTGAGCGGAACCTTCTTGCTTTTGTCTGTATGCCTCCATAGGCACAGAAAGTTTAGAGTAGCGATCAATCTCTGCTTGAGCTGTCGCTTTTTTCATAAGGTCGTCTTGTTTTTTCTGAGCATCTGCTGCCCTATCTTTTTGTTTTTCCGCTTCTGAAAAGGACATAGCTGCACTAGCTACCCCTCCAACTACTCCTAATACCGCTGATGTTATTGCTGCCATACTATATTTTTTTTATCATTTCTTGGTTATAACTACTAGCCGCTATAAACCCTACTTTTTTATATGTATCTATTAAAGGTTTATTTTTAATTAAAGCATATATATATTTCATTCCTAATAACTCCGCTTTATTACTTATTGTATTTATCAATAACTCTAAAGCCTCTTTTCTTTTTACTCTATCTTTATAATTTATATTAGATATAATCCAATCGCACCATATTGCCTTTGAATTAGTAATATACATAAAACCTGCACATACTGCTATATCTCCATCATAAACTATAAATCCACCTTTACCATTGTCAGGTAGAAAGTCTTTTAACGGTGGTGACCACCTCCAATCTCTCCACCATCCACACAGAATATTTTCATAATCTGTTTCTTTAAGCGGTATTATATTTAATTGCATTAATGCAAAGATAATAAATTCTATGGAAAACTTTGCATAATACTTGACCCTACCGAAAACAACTCTACTGCTGTAGTATCATTATTATTTAAAGTAAAGTGCATATAATATCCTCTAGCTCCATGAGACTCTGCTATAGCGTTTTTAATAAAAAATATAAAATCTCCATTAGCAGGTGGTGTTCCGTTAGGAGTAAAAGCTGTACAGTCTATGGTTACAGACGCAGGAGTTACCACGCCCGCAACAGATGTTGTACTTTGGTTTGTTATTGCTGTTACTGTTCCCGACTTTACTACAGGGTTAAATGTAGTGGGAGGGGTAGGTGCAGATGTACTTTGCCAATATACAATATCTCCAATACTTAATATACTATCTATATTAACATTAAATGTAATAACCACTGCAGTAAGTGGACCTGATACCGTTACAGATGTACCAATACCATTAGCTGATCTATCTTTAAAATTAACTGTATCTTCATTTTCTCTCAAGAACGAAAACCATTCTCCTTCTTTTTGTACAAAATATGTAGAAAGCATAGAGCCTGTACTTAAATCTGTATACAAAGAAGTACACGCCCAAGCGGCACTACTCTCATAAGACATTGTCTTAAAAAGTTTTATAGTGCTAGGTTGTACATTAAATACCGAAGTAATACTTGAGGAATACTGTACTCCATAATAATTATTACGAATGGGATTAGTGTTGTGTCTATATAAATTTCCGCCACTCCAAGAATAAAAATACCCATTCATACCTATCATATAATCAGGTAAATAAGAGTAAAATGAAGGCCATCCTTTAGCATCTTCACTATAAGATATTGTATACGCTGCGTTTGTATTTGCCATTTCTATTATTTATTATGGACAAGCAGTTACTGCACTAACTAATCCGTTACTATCTACATCTACCCAATAAGTGGTAGGTACCCCGCCAAAAGTTACAGGATATTGTCCTGCAGGTTGCTGTGTCACTCCATTTACATCTGCAAATGCCCAGTCATTCACCTGAATAGAGGTAGAAATTCCAGATGCACCATGCACAGAAGCTGTATAAAAGGGTGTAGTTATAGTACCACAAGGGTCACCTATAGCACCACCATTAAAAGTGTTTAAATTATTAGGGCAATTTACTTGTATATTCCATGAATTACTTCTACATACTGCGTCTATATCTAAAGTTAAAATTTCTGGTGTATTATTAGGTTTAGGTACAACCATAATAAAAACACCTGGAATACCATTTACTAAAGTTACATCAGAGGCATTATAAGGACCTAAAGATATAGTGCTTACTGGATTTACAGGAACAAAAGTGTTAGATGAAAAGTCATACATATAATTAATCCCTGGTACATTAGCTCCATTACTACCTAAGTTATTACTCAAATAGTCAGGGCCTGGGATATTATTACACAGATTATAAGTTCCTCCGTTCGCTGGGTCATTATATTTCCCTACAATACCTTGAGCATAACCCCACGTAGGACTACTATATTCTGAAGCGCTTAACCCGTCATATGTCCAAGTGACACCTGCAGGACTTGCGTTACTTTCAAATCGTATAACAACAGCACCTGTACCTGTACCTAAATTAAAGTTCACATTATATCTACCTGCTGAATCACCGCTACCTGCAATCTCTTTACTAGCACATAATATAGCGCAACTAGGGCAAGGTTGAGTAGCTAACAAAACACCACCTGACATTTCTCTGATTACACCACCAAAAGAATATAAACCGTCATCGGCTAGTATACTTAAAGCAGCATCTTTATATAATTGCGTTGCATTAGCAAAGCTATTTCCTGCAAAAAAAATTGTTTGTGAATTATTACAAGCCATATTTTATTTTATTTTTTAACATGTTCCTTCTGCTATTACTACTCCTTGAGCACCTATTTGAATCCATCTCTTTGGTAATATCGAAGGAGAGACCGCGCTAACAATATAAAAGCCTGACGTTTTAAACGGTGCCCCACAATTAATAGTAGAATAAACCACATCTGCAATAGTAGGAATAGACCCATTCCCTAAGAAAGAGAATATATTATTATTTCCTTCTTGCGGGCTAGTTACATCTGTAGTGCATGCGGCTTGCGCGGTGTCTCTATAAGGACCCATAAATATATTTTTACATGGTACCACACAAGTACAACATACATCTTGTGCAGTACTTGCAACTCCACCAATTATAGGAGGACAGTAACACACCTCTTGTGAACTAATAAGCCTTAAATCCCATATTAAATATAAATAATTATTAACGTCAGGAATAGTAAAAGTTGTTTCCGTAGCTTCATATATATCTGGAGCAGGATTACTAATTGGAGAAACTTCAGAGCTTGCACTTAATAAAGATTGTAAGTCTGCTGAAGTATTTAAATATTCTGTATTAGAAGAGAGTATTCTAAACTTATGATAGTTAGGATTAAAATCAAAAGTATCTGTATTAATTTTTTCTGTTTTTAATGTTATATCCGTACCTGTATAAGGGAATACACCTAATGATCTAACCCCTGTATTAGAAACGTATTCAGAAGCTTGAATCGTAGTTAAGTTTGCAGGAGAAATATCTCCGAATGGACTAATAGTAGTACCATCTGTCCATTGATATTTAGTATGAATAGATTGCCCCGTATAGTTATTACTAGATAAAACAACTTGAATTACTGTTATATTTTTTATAGGAGGACACTCTACTGTTATTTCATAGCTAGATGCTTCGTTTGGTGTTATAAGAACATTACATGTAGTAGGAGTATTTGTAGTTTTATTAAAAGTTAAAGTTCCAGAACTGGTAGCGTTTGAAACTGTAGCTACCGTCCCTCCACTCCATGTGATAGTAATATTAATACTCCCTGATGTAATAATATATGGAATATCAATCGTGCCTACCACTAACCCTAAGTTTACATCATAAGTAACACTGGCCTCAGAATTTTGATGTTGACTACGCTGACCGCAAGGCACTATAGTAGGCGGCACAGGTACAGCAATTAAGTTTGTTCCTAATACATACTCGTTCATATAAGGGTCATACCCTCCTAATTTCTGTGTAGTCAGTTGAGCAATAAAAGTGTCTCTAAACCATGAGTTCATATTAGCTTGTGATATAACTTGTATCTGATCGTTTTTTGCGCTAGCTCCTCTTAAGTTTATAACCGCCCCTCTTTTAGCATCTGTAAAAAACATATCATAACCCCAAGAAACAAAACTTTCAGGATTAAAACTTATACCATACTCTTCTATTCTTGCTATTTGTGTTCCTAATATTGTAGGCTTAGATACAATAGCACCCCCTCCTGTAGCATCGCTAATAAGACTTTTATCTGCTAACACATATGTTATTCTATCTTCTTGTAAAGTAAGTATATCTGTTTCTCGTGCGTGCAATAATTGTATAGGTCCAAAGACAGTTTCACAATCTTTAAAATTAGCTAGCCCTAAATTAAATTCATTAAGATTATTAACATTAGCAGAGCTTACATAGATACCACTATAAGTCATACCAGCAAATCTATCGGCCTCTTTAAAATCTTGTTGTGATACAGCTAATGTTCTTTCTCCTAATTGAAAATATTTTGTTATAGGACTATCATATATTCTATAACTTTCTACACCATTTCCAAATGTATAACAATTATATGCATCTAATATTGTTATTAAAGGCTGTGTAGCAGTTTGGTCTTGCGCTACTAAGGGGTCAGCTAAAGAATAAGCAGGAGGAGTAGTAGTAAATTTTTGTTTTGCCATATGAAATTTCTGACCCCCTGGAGTGTAAGATTTTATCTCCAATAAATTAGATGCGTCAAAAAATAAATTTGGATCTGGTTCTGTTGGCTCTGTTTCAAAAACAAATACTCCAGCGGTTCTTCTTACTTCAATTTCTAAATTTAAATGTCCATAAAAAACACCCATATTATCCCACGAAACCTCATCACATGTAACTAAAGAACTAGCTACCATAAAAAACATTTTACCGTTAGATAATTGCCCTAACTGTGCTACGAGTTCGTTGTCTGTAGCGGAAGGGGGAGGTAAAAATTCTGAACCATTGAATGGTATAGGTTGTTGTAATATAGGGTCAAAACTAATATCTAAACCATCTATGTTACTAACCCCTGGGGAGTTAGTTTGCATTTGACTTTGTAAATCATCTCCAATAGCCCAAGCATGAAAATTAGGATAGTTAGTAGAAGAAGTAAAAGTTTTATTATAATATATACCTTTCGCACAATCACTCCCCCCTCTCCATGTATTTGTTTTAATCACAATAGTTGATCCTGCAGGAATATCATACGGTACTCCATTTGCATCATTAACGGAGTAGGTAGTAATAGCCTCTGCTCCTGCTGGTAAGTTTATAGCAGCTATTAAACCTGGTGTTATACCTCCAAACAATACTCCCGCCACTGCAGACCATACATAAGTAGTGTCTACATCGGTTTGTATATGCATGTTGCCATACATATAATTAGCTGCCTCGTCTTGTTCTATACTCCATCCGTCAGGCTTTAATAACATATATAATCCTGCTAGAGAAAATTCTGTAATTCCTTTTCCAGAAAAAGATTGTATATCTAATATTACCGACTTAGCTTCACTTAATACAGGTCCTAATGAATCTTGTTTAACATATAATATATCCCCTGTCTTTAATATATTTTGATTTTGACCTTCGAGTCTAAACCATACTTGCCCTGGGTCATTATTTATTGCTACAGGTAAACCTGAGTTTCCCTCTGCACTTCCATCTTGTTGGTAAAATACATTAGAGAAAACAGTGTTATAATCTCCTTGACTTGGCTTTACTACAAATTTATAATGCGTAGCCCAATATGGTGGCACATTATTTAAATTAACTTTTATTTTATTTCTAAACACTGATTTATTTGGTTTAAAATAAACAGTATTTTCTGTGCTTGTAAGAACTGTAGAAGCTCTAGCATATTCATCCATATATACTATACCAACCTCATAATCTCGGTTAGAATGTAAGCTGCTAGTTTCAAAGTCTAAAGCGTAAGCTGCGCTAGATCCCGATGCAAGAAAATTATAATATCTATAAGCTTCTGCATAATTACCTGAGCCAGTACCATCGGCAGAAAAATATTTTGTAGCAGGAACTTGAAGAGAAAATGTTGTACCCCCTGCCGCGGGTGGAGTGTATAAAAATCCTTGAGCAGGACAAATCGCAGGAGTATTGTTAACAGCATTTATTATGTATGGAATATCCTCTACATCTAATCCTGCATAATCATTATTTGCAGTTAAAGCTAATTCTAATTCAGTGTCACTTACAATTTGAACGATTGTAGTTTGTTGAGATGTACTACCATTTATAACTACATCACCAACTTGAATAGGAGGCGAGAGAGTATTAAAGTTCACAGTAGTGTCAGTTAAAAAAGTTGGGGTTGCATCTGTAGTTGTACTATTAAGTAGCTGTTGTCCGCCACAATCAGTTGGAAAAGGGATAGTGTCTAAAAATGTACCAACTACAGGGAGGCATGTGTTTGTAATACCCCCTGTAACTAAAGTAAAATTAGTCCCTGTCATAGGGGTTTCAGCTGTGTTATAAAATTTATCACTTAACGTCCCTCCTAATGCACTGTTGTTACAAGGATATAAATCTTGAACTAGATAACTATCATTTGGAGGACCAAAACCTTGGGATAAACTCCCTCCAATTCTGTTTTTAAATTCCTGAGAGGTAAGCATTGCTTCAACACTTTGATATTCTTGAGGACAAATAAAGGTCATTGAAATAAAAAAGGGAGAAGGCTGCTGCTGTGTTACTCCTGCGCATGAACCAGCTAAATTAACATTACAGTTTGAAAATACATCTGTAGTTTGCTGTATACTAAATTGAAAACTAATCGTGGTGTTCTGTGCAATAGGAGTATCTAGGCCCGCTAAATCAAATGTTATCTTTGAATCAACCTCTGTGTGTGGACCACCTACCGTATCAATAGTATAAGCATCGCCTGTAGAAGTTACAGGCGCAGCTAAAACTTCACCTGCTATAGGCTCGCTAATTCCATTTAAACTGTAATCTAAAGCAATAAATGGACCGTCTTCAGTTTTTCTTAAATCATAACCATCTACAATGTTTCCATATACCAACCTGTTCCCTTGAATAGTTTGGGCTTTAGCTAATCTAGGAACATTATCATACTGTCGTAATAACTCATCAGCCCCTAGTGTAGTATATATTTCACTATTAGTAAATTGAATTGTAACAAAATTATTATCAGCCCAACCTTGATCTTCTTTTATATATCTTTTGATAACATATATAACGTTAGATATACTTTGTTTATATAATAAATCTACTTCTTTTACTCTTTTGCTTCCTGTAGAAAAAGTAACATTACACCCATTATATTTATTTTCCATTCCTTGATTCCAGAAATTCTGTAAACTTAATTGAAAAAAGTTGGGTTGAAAGGCAGGGTCAGAAAATAAAGAGGTAGCACTATACTGTCCATCCTCATATCTATATCTATATGCAAAAGACAAAAACCTTGTCTCCATATAATTTTCTTCTCCTGCAAGCTGTAATAATTCTACGTGAGGAGAACCTAAAGGAGCAATCTGCCCAGTAGTATAATCTTCAAAACCTGGCGGCTTTACTATTACACTTACATCCTCTTCCTCCAGTACAGTATCTAGTCCTCCAGTAGGTTCATCATAATTTCTAGTCACATTTATTACTCTAGGAGGATTATAATCATCGGTAAAAAATAATAAGTTTTCAATCTTCGATACTCCTGTAACAAGATATTTAGAATTAAAATTTAAAACTTCTGTACTAACTACGTGATAAATTAAAGTATTACTATTAGTATTAAAAGACACTATCATGTCTACGACACCTGTACTAGGAGAATTAGGGTTATTTTCATCATGTACAAACCAATAAAGAGTTTCGTTTATACCATCTTCAAAACAGCCTATAGTCCTTGCATTAGCAGTTAAATTAGCACCCCCATACTGAAGGTTAGCTAATAAAGAGTTGCCTTTAGAATTTTCTACAGCTCCTATCTCAGTATTTTCTGTAGAGCCTAAACGCACGTTAAGTGCATCAATATACTCACCTGAACTAATTAAGCGTTCGTCCACGCTTTTATTCATTCTGCCCAGTATAAAATTTGTTAAAGTTATTGGCATCCTATTTTATAATTTTATTCTGACCTCTTAAATTTTGTAATAATCTACCAGGATGTATGTTGCTTAATCTTAATTTAGCATTACGTAGTAAAGAAGATTTGTCTTTTCTAGTTCTGTTAACTATATATTCAGGAATACCGTATTTTCCATTTAATAAAGCATATCGTATATAAGCATAGATAAAGTCTTCAAATAATTTATTTACACTTACATTAGCATCATCCCCTCCTTCTAAACCATCCGATACATACTCTAAGACAACTAACTTACCCGACATATCAGATGTGAAATTTATAACACCTCCTTTTTTATTTATACTGAATGTTGGATTAATGTTAGCTGTCTCAGTATTTAAACCAAAACGTGCGCCGATGTTGTAATCAAAGTACCATGCTCCATCTACATTCCACCCCATCACACCATGGTATGGCCCATCACCTAGGTACATGTTTTTTTGCTGACCATCCAACCTTTGCTTATCAAAGAATGAGTTATCAGGTTTTAATACATTACCATCTATATCAAATAATATATTACAGTCATTATCTTGTAAGTATGCTCCACTCCAATTAGTCTGTATATTTTCTGTCATTGGATATAACATACCGTTTTGCTCTAAAGATATTCTTACCCAATTAACATAGTCGGGAGGTAAAACAAAACGTAATTGATCACATACCGTAAGCTCTAATATTTTTATCTCTTTCATCGCATCGTAGTTCAATTCTTGTATTCCTCGTTTTGCGTGAAATAAAACTTGATAACGATTTATATTATTAATAAGCTCATTATTACCTTGATACATTAACATAAAATTATTTACAATATCTTCTAAGCTAACGTATTGGTATGAACCCCAGTTAGAGTCTGTTGGGACATTCCCCCCATTTTCATAATATTGATAATCTGTAATGTATGCCATAGTTATGATGTTTCTTGTGTTTCAGTATTTTCTTCTGCTTTTCCAAAATTATAAACGTCTGCTTCTCGAATTTCTATACCAACGTATTGACAAATCTTGGCAATTAATGTTGGCTCATCCGATTTAGGTAATTCAAAATCTTGAAAGTCAGCTTGGGTAGCGTCAAAAATTGGCTCTCCTACCCCTATATTTATATATGTCCATTTTGGAGCATATGGGTATCTAATATATTGAGAACGTATAGCTCCCTTCTGCATAATAGTAGTAGGATATACTGTAATATTATTAGCGTCTAATACGTATGCAGGATAACTTTTTGTAGGGGCTGTAAGTAAAGAGTTAGTTAAATAAAATATTTTATTTTGATCTACTCTTTCTACCTCTTTAATTTTTGTATCTGAATATATAACATAGTCATTACCTATTACAAAAATATCCTCACTTAAACTAATAGTTCCTGTTCCAGGTGTATCAACTTTAGTTATATAAGCCTCCCGTAAAGTAGTGGTATTTACAATAATACTACCAATAGGTGGGGTTGGTGCAGAGTTGGGTATATTAGTCCATACCGCAGACTGTGTTGCATCTGTTATAGTGTTACCTAATGCTGTTCCTGTAATAGTTCCTGAGTATAAAGGTGTTGAATAATAAAATAATTTATTTATTAAATAGTAATCCGATGGTAAAGCGTAAGTGTTAGCGTTTACTTGAGACAAAAAAACTTGCATCGAAAAAGTGTCCATCACTTCAGATAAATTTTTATTTATATCTGCATATCCTATTCCTGATTGTCTAGCATTTTCTTTTTGAGTCCATGTATTATATACATAAAAATAATCTTCAAACATATCCATCTGTGCTTGCTGTGCATACAAGTTAAAATCTTGTGGGGATATATAACCGTAGTTATTTTTATTTGCTATTGCTAATACAGTATTTCTTACTTCGTTTATTGATGCTGCCATATTATATAAACATTTCTACAAAGATAACAAAAAAAAGAGGAGGGTAATTTATTACAACGTCCAGTCTGTTATTCTCATATCCGTAACTAGATCAGGTTGTATATAATTTAAAGATGGCTCATCTACTAAACGTTGAAGAGCTAGTATTACATTACCTGTAAACCCAAGTGTTGCACCTGTACATGTAAGTGTAGCT
>Ga0209232_1000571_pt1 | contig 22284 bp, 46 predicted proteins | sample ETNvirenome_2_60_FD_184066 | JGI IMG/M metagenome (GOLD analysis project Ga0209232, IMG submission 184066) | Marine viral communities from the Pacific Ocean - ETNP_2_60 (SPAdes) (version 2) | ecosystem: Environmental > Aquatic > Marine > Oceanic | place: Pacific Ocean | collected 2013-06-22
AGATTATAAGAAAAGTGATTGGCATTTTTTAGCTCTACATAGATGCAAATAAACCTGAACATCAGCAGGTATAGCCTGATGTGCCTAGATGAGGGTAGTGTCGTTATGAGGTTACGATTCCACGAGTATGCAAAGCAACCGAAAAAATCATCGAGCTTACAGGTGGTGCGCAGTGAGTCACAGCGTAAGGCTAGAAACCGAAAGGATGCCAAGTGCGTTTAAACATATTAACAATGTCCTAAAGGAGGGCACATTATGGTTGATCAAGAAAATGAAACAAAAGAATACAGAGTGCGTTTGTCTGGTTATGTTGAAGGTGAGGCATATGTAGAGGCGCAGAGTCTTGATGATGCAGAAAGCAAAGCTGAGTATTTATCGGTATCGGATATTGTGCATCATGGGGGTGATATAGACTTCTCAAATGTGTTAATGGTTGATGCAGTGGAGGTAGCATGATTCAAGAAGAATTGTATTTCAACGAGCTAATCATGCGAGAGGCGCAACATACTATCATCATGGAGGCAATGTTTTGGGTAGGTACACCAATACTCATGATGATCGTATTGTCTGCGTGTATTCAAATTCACGAAAAATTTACAGGAGGCTCATATGAGTTCATCGAAAGACTATTTGATAGCTAAGAAAAACCTGCTTAAAAAGAATAAAAAAGCAAAGATTGAAGCTATGCGCAGGGCAATAAGAGTGCTCAAAGGTGCAGAGTGTGTCTGTTGCACAGAAGGTCTGTATAAGAATGACATTGATCTAGAAGGTTTGATAATTCACATCACAGATGTCATGTCGGTTGCAGAAGGTAAAACAAGTCGTTTAAACATAGTGGAGGTGGATGAAGTATGAGTATGGTAAATAAACAAAAAATAACAGAAACTGAGATGAGTGAAAATTGTCCAGAATGTGGCTTTATTTTAGAACAAGATGAACAAGAATTTGATACATCAGTTTGCTACAAATGTGGACTAGGTTGGGAGACTTACGAGCCTCAAGCGATAGATGATCATTACATGGGGGTATCAAATGATGAATGATTATCCGAGAGGTTTAACCTTGAATCTCAATAGCATTGAAGATGCTAGAGAGTATTTGAGGGATGCTAAAGCAAGGATTAATCCTAGTAACGCAACAATAAAGAAACCAGTGGTTTCCATTAGGTTGTTATTACAAAACGATTATGACCTGCTCACACAAGCAGTAACAGGGATGCATAACATGAAGATGTTCAGGTTTGTGCATGGTGCAAAAAAATATACATGGGAGTGACAATGGCTAGGTATAAAACAAAAAGATTTGTTCTTGAATCTGTATGGGATGAACAATGGGTGGAATGCGAGGCTGATTCGATAGAAGAGGCAGGAAGAAAATTTGAGCAACATGAAGGTGTTGAGGTTACGCATTCTGAAATGGGCGATGTTGAAGAAACAATTCGAGTTGATATAGAGCTACCAATATTATTGGTGAAGGAGTCTGACAATGGATAAATACAAAGTATTAATTATCGGTGATGAAATGAGTGGCTTAGATTTAGAGGTAAGATCTTTTGATGAAAAGCCTACGCTCAAGGAGATGCAAGAGATGGTGGGTGGATACATAGAGTTCGTTCCTGTATTCATGCATCAGGGTATGGCTGAAAGCAATTTTATTATGGAAAAAGTAGCCGATTTGCTTGAGTTTACAGAAAAAGATTTTGAAAAATATGCAGGTGCAGAGATGACAGGTGTCATTAATGAAGAAGGTAAGTTCAATGGCTCTGAGCCTAATCCAATAGCTACTGAGCTTTATAATGCGTTTAAACAGTTTAATAAAATACCTGATGATGGAGATTGGATTGCAGGAACGATGTTCATTCCGATCAACTTCAAGATGGATTAGTTACTCTGTAAACCTTATGATATAAAAAGTTCTTGACACAAAAAAACACAAGCCTCATAATGGGGTTTCAATAAATCGCAACTGACTGTGGAGGTCGATATGCAAAAGACTAAAAAGCCTTTGATTCAAAAGCACTATGAAAAACTAAACATCATTCGCTCATTCAGCGATGATTTGGTTGTTGTTCCTTGCTCATACAAGGGCAAGCCTAGAGGTGCGTTGGCACTCAAGCAAGGCACTCGTTTTGTTCCCATTGCACTACTGATAGATAGCAAGCACATAGACAATTTCAATTATGTGGGTTTTGAGACATCGGAAATCATCAATGAAATATTTGATGACATAAGAAAAATTGATCCAAGAAAAACGCTTGATGAGATCAATGAGCATGACGAGGGTGTATCACTAGCGTTCAATGAGCTTGTGGATGGACTCTTGCACATGGAAGAAGAACTGGATTTAGATATTTACACTGGTGAAAGCAAAAGCTCAAAGGAGGGCAAATAATGAAAATCACTGAACTGAAAAAACTAGCAAAAGAAATTGGTGAGAAGAAGATCATCAAGATGATTGAATCCACCATCGAGAAAGATGCAATACCTGCGGATGTCAAAAAGCATGTGCAAGGTGTGCTCAAGCACTTCAAGTCTGACTCGTTTAAACAAGCAGATGCAGGTGGTAGCTAATGGCTACCCCTGCGCCAAGAGAGGCATTCGATAACGATCAAGAATATCTAAAAGCTTATTGGATAACCACAGAATTCGGTGTCGATAATACCGATGACTATGATGTGTTTATGAACTTCTTTCAAGAGGGGCATTGTCCTCAAACAGAAGAAGAGAAAGAACATTATGAGGCTTTGCCTGATATAGGCATAAAAGTATATCGTGGATATGAATTCACAAGTGGCTCGCCTTATCGTATTTCATGGACTCCAAACAAGCGTGAAGCTGAATTCTTTGCACATAGAACAGCTATGTTTGAAGAATGTTTCAGGAAAAATGGTGACTCGAATCGCACAAAAGAAATCATTCCAATGCTTGCAAGCATGACAATAAGCAAGGGCAACATAGATGCGGTGCTGTTACAGCGTGAATGTGAATACATAATCTGTCATGCCGATGCTATATGGTATGACGAGTATGAAGAGTTTGAAATCACAATAGAAAAAAGACTTGATTTATTGCCAAAAAAGGAGGGCATATGAGCAAGAAAAAAATGACAAAAGAAGAAGAAAAGCTTTTCAAAGACAATGTTGTATTGTTGTCTGACAGAAAAGAATCGTTTAAACAAGGCAAAGCAAGACTCGAAGGCTCACTGCGTGTTGAGCAAAGCTTAAAAAATGCAAGTCATGACGAAAACTTTGGATTCTGGTTTGGAGATGAAGGCAAAGGCGATGTAAACATAACAGGTAAAGTCAGTAAAAAACTATTCAAAGCTCATGGTAGCGAAGAGGAGGCTCAAAATTACATGAGCTATTTACTTCATCTTATTAGTGTTGGAACTTTTGGCATAACAAGTTATGTAGAGGATGCACATAACATGAAAGCTATTGCAAACAATGAAACAGTATTCGCTAAATTTCCTTATGATGAAACTATTCCTAAGAAAGATCTTACAAGCGAGGACATCATAGTGGTCACGATACCTTTTCATAGAGAAGAAATCTTTGTGTGCTTGGAATCGGAGATTCTGTCATGAGAGCACCTCCGCACTGGTACAATCTCGCTGAAAAATTCAGGCGAGAAAATCACACGCTTCAACAAATATCTGATCTCTTGGGAGTAGCTATACCTACTCTCAGGACTCAACTATTGTTACGAATGAAAGATTATGATGCGTTTAAACAGCCTACAGCAAACGATGAAGCAAGACAAAGGAGCTTGAGAATACTAGAGGCAGTTGATGCAAAAGAATCTATTTCTAAAATCGCAAGAGAAGAAGGTGTTTCTCGGCAATGGATATACAAACTGTTGAAAAGGAGAGAAGAAAAGATTAACAGATTTGTTAAAGAAGAAGTTAAACGAAAACAATTAGAAAAAAAATTCGAGGGTTACAGTTATGAATGATGAAAAACAAATCAAAGATTTGGCTAAGTATATGCATGCATTGGATGACATGAATGTGCTTACAGCAAGATTAAAATCTTGCGTAGGAGCAATCAAAAGATCTAAATCGGTATGGGCAAAAAAGCATTGGACTCAAGTAATGAGGGCATTACATGACGAATATGTTAGCAGGCACAGTAAGAAAAAAACCATTAAAGGTAATCGTGTTTTACACTAGGAGGCAACATGGAAGAAATTAAATTTGATGTTATTGAAAAAAACATACCCATCCCTCAAAGGAGAGGAGTTGTCAAAACTACAAATCGTTACATATACGATTTTGTAGATCATGCACAGGTTGGAGATAGCATGGCATTTGAAGACAAAAAAAAATGCGGTGTTCTAAGAAATGCAATATCCAATAGAAAAAAGAGTGGCAAACTGGATGACAAAAAGTTTGTTGAAAGGATGCTGTTGAATGATGGGAAAACATATTGGCGATACTGGAGGGTGAAGTGATGGAAAAGGCAGACCTTGAGAAGATTAGAGATTTAGTAGATGACTTAGGTTGGGAGCACCAAAGGATGTCATCAAGCGGTCAGGAAACATATGAACAGCTTTGCAAGATACTCGGTTGGGAGTTTGAGAAATGATTGACTTTGAATACAAAGAGATTGTGAGAGCAAGCATGGGTACTCGCAAGATGATTATCATCGGTTACATTGAAAGATGCAGGCAAGGTTATTTCTTTAGACCTAAAGATAAATCTCATACAAATCTAAAAAGAACAAAAAGATTTAAAACTGCAAATCAAGTTAGAACATTCATCAAAGGTAAATTAGAATGCGTTTAAACAGTGTCGATCCCAGCGAAGAAAGCTGGTGGGAAGAACAAGACCAAGATCATTCTTGGCTGAAACAACAAGAAGAAGAGCAACAACAACAGGAGGATACAGATTAACTGTATCTTCCTGTGTTCAAATCATATTTCAACTCTATCACACCCAATCTTCCTGATTGTCTGAATCTAATCTTCTTAACATGAACTCTTACATCGTTAGAGTTTGGAGTGAAATCTCTTTCAACAATCAATAGATTGTCACATTTGTTGTAGAAATTAGCCGATCCTGATATGTCCTGCGCTGTCGGAGTCGGGAAACTTCCATCCATGTTTCGTCTGAGCTTTGTGGGATGAGCTACAAGCCATACATGAACACCATGCGTAGATGCCCATCTTTTTATCTGCGCTAACATCAATGACACATATTCGGTCTCGGTATATCCAGATGGTCGTTTATGTTCAAACTCATTGTAAGGATCTAAAACCAAACCACGAAGATTCGGATACCTCTGCACTGCATTGGTTGCTGTGTTTAAACACCATTCAATAGTTGGAGGCTCATCCTCACTACGAATCCAATAAAAATGTTCTTGAATAAATTCAACCGCAGGATACCATTCGTCATCTCTAACTTTGTTACCTGAGGCTACATCCCAAGTCGGCTTGCCAACAAATTTAGCAACTAACTTGTTTATATGCTCATCTACAGGGTTTTCAAAGCTACAAATGGCAAACCTGTGAGCGTGATTCTTTGCCAAGCTGAGTATGATTGCATCTAAAAGCTCTGACTTGCCTCCATTTGGAACACCTGAAACAAGAGTCAACTCGCCTGCACGAACACGATACGAGCCTGAACTGCCATCTGCATTACCATCCATTGCTTTTATGCCAGTAGATAAGCCTGTGCGTACTTCTCCATGCAACAAGCGTAGAGCGTTCTCAATGTAATCGTGTGTCTCTCTAAGATCTTTCAATGGATATGGAGTAGCATTGTCCACAATATCCAGAAGTGCAACCTTTCCATTCTGCAAAACATCGTTGGCATCTTTGTGTCCACTCGGTAATGAAACTGTCCAACATCTCACTTTCCCTAATCTACGAGATAATTCTTCTCTCAATTCAATACCTTGCTTGTCCTCGTCTGTGAATAATATTATCTGTTTAAACGATTTAAGCTCTTCATGCAAGGTGTCTAGCCAAGACATTTTTCTATCGCCTGCTCCATCAGGAACTGAAATTACATTGTTCAAACCTGCGCTCATGCATGCCAAAGCATCCATTTCACCTTCAACTATGATCAATTTTTCGTTGTTTTGGTCAACTAAACTCCATAAATAGGGTAATCTTGTGCCATTTGCTGTCTGTGAAAAGGATTTATCAAGCGTTCTGAACTTAATATTAGTAGTTTGCCCATCGTTCCTGTGTAAAAAAGCGATTGCTTTTTGATTTTTTCCACCAATAAAGGTGTTTGCACATCGAACTTCCGCTATTTCTAGCACTTTTTTTTCTATCTTTCTCTCATTTACAAACCAATCTAGCAATTCTTCGGTGAGAGGATAGGTCTCGATGTCATCTTTGAACTTCGGTTTTGTTTGTTTAAACGATTCAGGGTAACTACTATCATCATTCCTCCAGATATTGCCTGTCCAATCACAATGATGGCAATTCCATTTAGCACCTTGATTGTCTAATGAGAATGAAAGACATGTATCGTTTTTGTTTTTCTTTCTTGTGTGGCTACATGATGGACATTTCATTTTAGATTGCCCATCTCTCAATGAGGAGATATTAAAGCCTTCGTTAATAAGTTTTTCTGAGAATGATTTCATGGCAATGTCCTAAATATTTTTTTGCCATTCGCATCTATTTTTCTACCTATTTCATCTGTTGCGTTTTCTTTAGCATATTGTGCATCTAATTTAGCTAAATATGAGGCTGTTGAAAGATACCATCTTGATTTCTGCGCATATTCTGCTTTTTTGTGAAACCATTCGTCTCTTGAAAATAATTGTGCCTGTAGGTTAGGTATATTCTTATATGCTTTTTCCCACCTATCGTAATCTGATTTTTTGAGTTTGATTACATGCCCCTCGAAAGTGTATTTTTCCATTTGCGTTTCTCCATTTGCGATAAAATTAACCAAGTAAATCAACAGGTTACATAACATGTGTGTTAGACTTCGGAAAGTCTGAGGTAAGCCCCCCAAACCCCCCATTGAAAAAAATGGAAGTTTGAGGTGTTAGACTTGCGGATTAGTCGTCAGTCATGCCCCCACCACATTTAGCTGTGATCAGCTTGCAAAAATAATATAACAAAGTAAAATTCTACTTGCAAATATGTTCTCACCTCCACCGAAATATTTGCCCCTTCATGTTGCGATGAAGATTAAAAAGCCTCCACATTTCTAGATGATGGAGGTTTTTTTTCATCCCAATCAATCTCGGTGACTGTTACTTCACATCTCGGATTCTTTTTGTCGAGAAACTTTCTTACAATTTTTTGTTTAAACGCTCTATCGTTTTGATACCAGATCCCTTGCAGGGCATCCAGAAGAATACTTTCATCCAAATCAGGTCTGCGAGATGAATAGTAAATATCGGCTTCAATCATGAGGTCACCTTCCAACATCGGTTTTATTTTTTTTGCTTGTACTTGCACATCACGCTCAAAAACTAATGCTTTTTTGCTCTTGATGAATCTAGGTTTACCTCCAAAATGCACCAATCTACGAGAGTTTGCTTTAGAGCAACATTCTCCATAAATAATCTGTTTGACTTCTCTTTTTTCTTTCTTCATAATAGTTATGTTTTATCGCAACAATGGAGAATCATGGAGTATATCAACACTCACAATTTGCCTGCACCTTTAGCTAATGCTATCAAAAGAGACAGTTATAGCAAGGGAGATGCAGTTATTTCAGCTACTGGTCTCATGCGCCCTGCTCGTATGTCTGCCTTGTTTGATCATTATGATGATCAAATACAAAGAGATGTCACATCGGAGGTATGGTCATTATTTGGGAGGGCAGTGCATTGGATATTGGAACAAGGCGAAACAGATGGTTATATAACCGAAGAAAGATTATTCGCTGAATGCAATGGTTGGAGAGTATCAGGTCAGTTAGATGTTCAAGAGATACAAGATGATGGCTCTCGCATAATACAAGATTATAAGACTAGAAAAGTGTATGGTGTCATGCATGGAGGCATAAGCGATGAACAACAGCTAAATATATACGCTTGGTTAGCTCGCCAAAATGGCATAGAAATATCTGGTTTACAGATAATAAATCTAATAAAAGATTGGTCAAAACATCAAGTGGATAGAGTAGATGGGTATCCAGAGAGAGATGTTCATATACAAAATATTAATATGTGGTCTCCAGAGGAGGCAGAAGAATTTGTAAAACAGCGTGTTTCAATTCATAAAAAAGCCAGAGATGGCGATTTACCAGAGTGCACAGATGAAGAACGATGGTTGCGTGGTGAGAAATATGCTGTTCGCAAAGAAGGTAGGAAAACAGCAGTAAGAGTTTTCGAGCAAGAAGAAGAGGCTGAGACATTCATTTCAGCATTAAAAGACAAAGATAAACACAGCATTGAACATAGAAAAGGTATCAACATGAGATGTGAGAGCTTTTGTGATGTCGCTGAGTTTTGTTTTCAATATCAATCCATAAAGGTGCAAAATGACTAAAAAAGTTGAAGATAAGCTTGTAAAAGCAGTGAGACAGATGGCAGAACTGCCAGATAAAGATAAAGTGTCGATTAGGGGCAAAATGTATGCCGAAGTACATACGCGAGTGCAAGCATTTCGTGAAGCATTCGGTGTCGATGGCAAGATAATTAGTAAGGTGCATGTAGCAGATGCAAACAGAGTCATGACTGAAACTACTGTTCATGTGCATGTAGATGGCTCATGGAGAGAAATAGGTAATGATTTTGCCGAAGAATTTAGAGGTGAAGGGATGGTCAATAAGACCAGTGCAGTAGAAAACTGTCTTACCTCGTCAATCGGTAGAGCTTTATCGGCATGTGGCTTATCTGGAGGAAGCTATGCCTCATTTGAAGAAATGGATCATGCTATCAATGAGAAAGCCGAAGTGCCTAAAGATGCTGTAACTAAAGAAAAACCAAAAAAGAAAGAGCCAAAGCCACAGACTGCTGAGGAAATAAAAGAGTCTATGGAAGAGAAAGGTCTTGCGGAAAAACCAAAAGATGAAAAGCTCGAAAAAAAGATTAGAGAAACTTTCAATCTAGAAGATCCATCCGAAAAATTTACTGTAATTTCAGAGAAAGCTATTGCTGATATGGATGTAGCAGTGAATTCGCAGGAAATAGAGAAGATATGGAAAGACTCAATAGAATCCTTGAAAGATGTAAAAGGAGAGGTGTCTCAAACTGCATGGCAAGTGTGGTTAGGAGAAATGTCAAAAATGCGTGAAGAAATGATTAAGAAGGAAAAGAAATAATGGCTTACGAAAGAAAAGATAATAGTGGTAGTATTTTTAAGAATGCAAACAAAACAGAAGATTGGCATGCAGATGCTAGAGGAAGTGCGCTGATTGATGGTGTCGAGTATTGGGTTGATGCATATACCAATACTGGAACTAAAAACAACAGCGATGAAAAATGGCAAGGCTTGAGATTTAAAAAGAAAGATAGTCAGCCTAAAAAAGAGTCATCTAGCGAAATAACCTATGATGACATTCCATTTTAATTGAGCGTTTAAACGAATATTGTGGTACATACTGAGGTTTAAAAGGACAAAGTTCGAGGTTTCCCTAATCATGTTCCCTCGAATCGTGCTAAGTTGAGAGTTAATGTAAATTCCTGAGTGTAGCCAGACTCCAAGCCACAATATTCCCTAACTTGTGGAGGCAATATGGAAATAAAACCAAATGGTAAATCGAGACACGATCAAATGAGAGAACAAGTAAGTGATTTTCATAGAGAAAATCCTGAGGTATGGGATTTATTTGTAAAGTTTACTTTAGATAGAATACATAGAGGATTCAATAACTACAGTGTAAACGCTATCTTTGAAAGAATAAGATGGGAAAAAGACGATGTAGGTGGCGATTCTAAGTATTCTTTTAAGTTAAATAATAATTATCGTGCATTCTATGCAAGAAGATTCATGAAAATGTATCCACAATACGATGGATTCTTTAGAACAAGAACACAAACTAGCAAATATGATGATGCCTCCAAGTATTCAGAGTTAACACCGAGAGATTATGAATAAAGATTGGGCAGATAAAGTAAGAAGTCAAAAGTATTTAGAGAATGTGCGTGAGCATGGCTGTTTAATATGCCATAGACCTCCTCAGGCACATCATTTAACTCATGCACAAGGTCTTAGAGGCATGAGAAGGACAGGAGATCAATGGGCAGTACCATTGTGTCAAGAACATCATTTTAACTTACATGCTTATGGCAATGAATCGCAATGGTGGGCATTGCAAGGCATTGATCCTATCAAATGGGCAGAAAACAATTGGGAGATTTACAACAATGAGAAGTGAAATAGAAAATATGGCAGAGCATTTTGAATGCAAGAAGTATGCCTATAGACAAACTAAAGATGGAGTTGTTCTTTCTTTTGTCCTACATCCAGACGATATACCGCCTGATATGGCTGTTTCTGCTATTGGATCTAGATATATGGTTGCATGTGTTCAGATAAATGATCAAGAAGAGCCGATGCAAGCCAAAGCTAAGAATGAAGGAGAAAGAGCCTTATCAAGAGCATGTTTGATTTGCAAAGATGCTGATTATCAACAGTGGGTGCGTTTAAACGCAGAAAAATGGGGTATAAAACAGTTGGATCTTGAAGATGAAGAGCTTTGTGCCTTAGTAATTAGAAATGTTTGTCGTGTCGGTAGCAGATCAGAAATCAAAACATCTCCATCTGCACAACAGCGTTTAAACTTACATTTACAAGATTTTTTAAAAAGGGATAAAGGTGTCGTATGACTAATTGGAGTAGTGAGCTTAGAGAAGCTAGACATAATAGAAAATTAACTTTAGAACAATTAGGAGAGATTATTGGGATGTCTAAACATTATCTCTCATGTATGGAAAGAGGGGTGCATGAGCCTAGAATTAGCACTCTAGAGAAGGTTTTTAATGCCTTAGAATATGATTTAGTTGTAAAAAATAGGAATGAATAGTGACTATTGATGGCATACATCAGATTTTAGAAGAAAATAATGTAGGTATATCCCATAATGGTGCATTGGTAATCACTTCTAATCCAACATCAGCGAATTATACTACTGCTTGTATTAATGCTCTTCCAAAAACGACTACGACAGCAGGAGGAGGGATAATTCGAGAAGATGATACATATGAATTGTATCGAAAGCCATTATATGTAGCGATTAGAGGATCGCAAAGATTAGACTCAGTATTTACCCCTAGTGTCTATCTCTTAACAAGATATGATGATGTTGTGTATGTTGGACAAAGTATAAATCCAGTAGGAAGAATATATACCCATAAAAGAGATAAAAATTTTGATGGATTTAGAATTTTAAAATGTAAAGAAGATAGAATGTTATATTGGGAGGATAAGTTGATAGATCATTATCAACCTGAATACAACAAACGCGGAAGATATTGATAAATGAAGTATTTATCCATATGTAGCGGAATAGAATCAGTGGGAGTTGCATGGCATCCGCTTGGTTTTGAATGTCTCGGTTTAGCTGAGATTGATCCATTTAGATCGGCTGTGCTTGATTATCATTATCCAGAGGTAAAAAATTATGGAGACTTCACACAAATCGAAAGATCAGACTTGCGAGCCACACCAGACATCCTTGTTGGAGGAACACCATGCGCTACCTTCTCAATCGCAGGACTTAGAGGAGGCATGGGAGAAGATAGAGGGAATCTCGCACTTGAGTTTATTCGCTTGGCTCAAAGAATTAAGCCGAAATGGATACTCTGGGAAAATGTTCCCGGAATCTTGTCATCTAACGGAGGAAAAGATCTTGCTACCTTCTTCGGAGCATTGGCAGAACTCAGGTATGGGTTCGCATACAGGGTTCTTGACACTCAATACATCAGAACACAACGATTTCCAAGAGCAATCCCACAAAGACGAAGGCGTATCTTCGTTGTCGGATGTCTTGGAGACTGGAAAAGTAGCGCAAAAGTATTATTTGACCAAGAAACAATGTCAGGGAATCCTCCTCCGAGCAGAAAAGAAAGGAGCAAAGATCCCAGAAAGCCTAAGGAATTGCATAGAGACCTATATAGAAAGCTAGATTATCATGGATCATTTTCAGATGAAGATCAAGTCTCAGGAACAATAACTGCAAAAGGTAGATTTTCCCCTCCTGAAAACTCAATGTTGTGCATTGAAGATCCAATTGCCTTACAAACTGCACATACAAAATCTAATGGCTCAGGCATAAAAGCAGATGGTGCTATGTATTCATTAACAGCAGGAGATAGGCATGCAGTCATGTGTTTTGAGCCTAATACACCAGATGGTCATGCCAGAATAACAAAAAACAACATATCGCCTACTTTAAACGCTATGACAGGAGGTAATAGACAGCCATGTGTCATGGCAAAAAACAGAATTAGAAGGCTCACAATCGTTGAATGCGAGAGATTACAAGGCTTTGACGATAACTATACGCAAGTTCCTTATCGTGGCAAACCGAAAGAACAAGCTCCAAAATCCAAAAGATATGAGGCAGTTGGTCGCGCAATGTCAATAAATGTCATGGAATGGTTAGGAACAAGGATACAAAAGGTGCACAATAATGAAATTTGATTTCAGTAAAATAAAAGATTTCGATAGACATATAGAGCTTTCTATACCTAATTTATCAACATTAGACTCTATATTTAGACAAGTAACACATCAATATGCCCATCCTGAGTCGAGAGTCATAGATTTTGGATGCTCAACAGGCAGGTTTTTGGACTCTTTGACTAAGTTAGAAGGGTGCGATTATGTAGGAGTTGATGAAATAGAGATGAATAATCAAGCTCATTATCCATTTTGGAAGGGAGATATTGAAGATTTTTTTAGTTGTGCTGTCTGGAATACCAACATTTCTGTGATGATTAGCATGTTTTTCCTGCAATTTCTTGGAAATGTCAAAAGAAAAAGGGTAATGAAGTTGTTTAAACAGCATATAGATAATGGTGCAGTGCTTCTGATTGCAGAAAAAGTGTATCTAACTGATCCTGTTTTGCAACAAACTATACATAATTTACACATACAAGAGAAAAGAAAAGGTTTTTCTGACAAAGAGATCTTAGATAAAGACATTCAATTGTCTCATTCTATGTTCTGCAAGACTGAAACTGAGTTGGAAAAAGAATTAAGAAAGATAGGCAAGGTATCTAAAGTATGGCAAAGCTATAACTTCATGGGATATGTCGTCAGATAAAAGCTACATCGGTAAGTTCATAACCGACCTTTAATACTTTGGTGCTAGTTAAGTAGCGAAAAAGCACCTCCTTATTGTTTAAACATTTATAAAATAATCAGCAGCCGATGAGTGCTGCACAAAACCAGCGCAGCCCAGCAGTATTGTTTAAACACTATAAAATCAAAAGGTTCGCGCTTTTTTGATGTTTAAACGAATCCAATACTACTATCATGAGCCTTTTTTCCACTTTTTTGAAGGAGATTTGGTCTTACTAGGACTCCATTTAACACGGTTGGCCCAGTAAGCTGCAGACATTTTGCCCTTTTTTATGTTCTTGGCGTGTCTTGATTTAAACGCTTTTCTTTGCCCTGCTGTTTGATTTGTCTTAACACCTTGTTGTCCGAAACGAATTGTCTTTACCTTATCGCCCTCTTTGGCTACGACAATGTGCGATTTTTTAGGATGATTTGGAGTTCTTTTAGGCTTATTAAAACCTGAAACACCTGCTCTTGCGAGTCTAGGATCTTTCTTCTTAGCCATTATCTCTTCTTCCTTCTAGTCGTTTTCTTCTTGTGTAAGCCATGTCTAGCGTGTTGTTTGCCTTTTCTAGTAGCTTCTCTCTTCTTTTTGTTGGCTTGTGCTAGTTTTCTCCTGCCAGCAGGTGTTGATTTAAGTCTTTTGATCTTTGCAGAAGGAGCATAAACCTCTCCAGTTTCAGATGATTTCTTTCCACTTGGAGTTCGCCATTTTTGTTTTGTCCATTTTTTAAGGCTTTTTTGGCTCTTTTTTAGTGCCATTATGATCTCTTCTTTCTTTGAGACATGGCTTTTTTCTTGGCTTTTTTGCTAGGCAATTCACCATAATGGAATAAACGCTTGCTATTTTTTGTGTGTGTTTTGTTTGTGTGAAGCTCTCCATTAGCCATTTTATGCATTTTTCCATTCCAAACTGTTCCATCTCTTAGATAGTGTTTGACTCCCATACCCATTATTTGTAGCCTCCTCCTGCTTTTTTATATGCTTTAGCCAACATTTGTGCTTTTCTTGCTGACCATTGTCCGGGTTTACCGCCTTTACCGCCTGCTTTTATTCTATTGAAAATACGCTTACGCATTGTCGGTTTCGTGTAGTTTCCTGCTTTGTTTACTGTAGATTTTTTAGCCATTTTGTAAACTATTTTCGTTTAAACGACCTATTTTTAGATTTAGATACTACTCTTAGATTCTTTTTACTGTTGTTTTTTGGGTTTCGGTCTTTATGATGAACATCTTTACCATCACCTTTTTTTACTCGACCTGCCTTTACCATTGATCTACGAGCTTTGTTTCTACCTGCACGATTCTTCTTTTGTTTAGAAGTGCCTTGATAGTTATCGTACTCTTTTCTGTAGTTTCTCATCTCATTATATTAATAATGTTTAAACAATTAATCAAATTAAGTGCCTTGTTTTATATTGATATAAGACTCAGTTCCACCATTGACTCTTACTTGATTTACCTTTCCTTCTTGATCAATTCTTATTGCTGTACTGCCATCTTTAGATACTCTAAGCTCTAATTTATCTTGTACTTGTCTAATTAATTTAATTTCAGAGTCATTTACAAAACTAGATATTTGGGTTTCACTATCGTAACCAATTTTTGTTCCTTCTACACCTTGATTACCTAAAGAGCCTGAAGCTTTGCTTAGTTCGTCTACTTCTTGTATTACATCAAGCAAATCTTCTAAAAAATTAGTCGCTAAATAATCAATATCTAACTCAGTGTATTCAAGCTCAGACTCAGAATCTAAAGCATCTTGTTCTAGTTCATCAAACTCAAGAAAATCTGTATCCAATATATTTGCAGAATTTGATGTACTTGATTCATCGGTTACTGTTTCTCTTTCTTTTGGAGGATTTACGATAAGCATGTTGTCGATCTGATCTAAAGTCAAATCTAAGATTACCGAAGGAGTTGGAGGACTTTCTAAATTATACACTGTAGTAGCCTCATATGGCTTGTTAAGCACTACTTCACCTAAAGCTGTATATACTATAATTTCACCACTTGCCTCGCCTGTTTCGTCAGGCAATAATATTATTAAAGACTCGCCTGTTTCTTTTACAGTAATTGTAAAGTCTGTACCTCGAATCCCAACAGTGGCTGAATTTGTTCTAATTGTGATGTTATCTTTAGGAATGCGTGGCTTTTTGCTAGATATAAACCTCCCGGTGCCCTTTACAAAGTTCAAAGCCATACTAGACTTACTAGGGTTAGGATCAAACACAAACTCGTCTATAACGACATTAGAATGCTCTGTGAGTCGTATTGTAGTTTCATCTCTAAATGTAACACCCATTCTGCCTTTTGCAGTCTCTAGGCGATCCATAGAGTTTAAAGAAAAGTCTATAGCACTTTCGTATGGTTTATCTCTTACTACTCTTGTTATACCATTTAGTTCAGTTATATTGCCTATATCTTCAACAGCTTGTGCTTGTGCCCTGATCGTTTTGCTGCACACACACGCTGCCGTTATTCCCAGAAGAAGTAATGCGTAACCAGTCATTGTCCAGTGTCGATTGTTGATCAATGTCGAAACTCCTTGTATTACCATCGTGTTCTAGCTTGAAGTACCCAGATGCGTATCCATCCCCGTTGTAATCAACAGTATTAGAATCTCCATCCAAATCAATGTAGTTAGTCGCTGAATCTACATCGAGATCAATATGAACAGTGTTTGAGTCACCTTGCACTATCGTATCGACATCAGCACCACTAGCTAAAGCATTGGTAGCCAAGTCTAATGTCATAGTATTCGTACTGCCATCCACGTTTACATTTACATTTGAGTTATCAGCACTGTAGGTGTTAGTCGGATCAACCTGTATCGTATAAGTGTTTGTGTCACCATCAAAATCAAATAATCCAGTAAATGTATCGGAGTTAATATCTCCTAACATTTTATTGTTATTACCGATTTGATTTACATCAAGTGTCATTGTTGTTCCATCAAGATCAAATGCAGTCATACTTCCATGTGCACTGTTTAAACCACCTATAATGTTTCCGCTACCTAATTGTTCTAAATCTATATTTGCTGTTGCTCCAACTTGATCTACATATATTTCATTGTCATCAGAATATGACAAGCTGTATGCAAATAAAAATACAAGCATTACAGCAGGATACAACATATTGTTAAAATTATTATTCATATTTCCAATATCCTTTTTTTATCCCTATTTTTATAATATCTAATACACACTCCTCTATTGCTGATTGTAATACTAGACTTGTTGATTCATTTTGAGCTTTACCATTTTCAACCTCTATTAATCTTTGTCCTTCAGCCAAAAATCTAAAAACATCTTGTGATATAGCAACACTCAAAAGACTCTTTTGTGCAGAAGTTTCTATTAGTATTTCGCCAGTAGATACAGAAACCAATCTCAAACTAACTGTTATTAGATCTTCTCGGTACTGTTTACTACTGCCGATACCTAAATATCTAGCACCTGCACCGCCAGATAATATATTAGTATCATAACTCAATACACCTCCTTGCATCAAAAGTCCAGCAAATATCAAAGGTTTTACAGTGCTATCTTCTTCAAAAGAATCCCTTGTTGACCTTATAATCTGCCTCTCTTTGGTCAAAGAGTCCAAACCTACACGCTCTACAACTGTCCAAAAATTACCATTTCCACTGTGTTTTAATGCGCGAATTAGAAATGCATCTGGAGCTTGTGATATTGCTGTGCTAAATAAAGCAAACTGACCATTGCTTTTCCTCTGTCCTGTGTAATCTAAAAAACTATTAGGATAAACCGCTACTACAGGTTTTTGCTTTGCAGGTTTTATATCTCGTAATTCATCAGACTGTAACTCTAATATAGATGTATTTTTGATAACGATGCTAGGAACACCTTTACCATCGAGCATATTTTTCGATGCACAACTAGAAAGTAAAACTACCGACAGGAATAGAAATACTGGTAACGCTACCATTTTCGTCTGTAATTGTAAGCGTAATAAGTTCATTTTCGACTTTATATTCAATCGTGTTTCCTTCAAGCTCAAGTTTACCTTCTTTCTGAGGAGTCTCTCCAAATAATTGCTCAACCATCTGTCTTGATAACTGTGCATATATTCTGCTTTCTAAATTTCTTATAAATCTAGCAAGAGTAGTATTAGATGCATCTCTAGCTAACTCATCTTTATAAGCCTGTATTTCTTCTTTTAAGGCTTGTTTTCTACTAGCTTCTTGACTATCTATTGTCAAGTAATGTGAAGATGTGTTTAAACCAGAAAAGCTAGGACTTTTAAATTTAAATAACAACTCATCAGCATTGCTATAAACAGTAATCAATAATAAAAATATAGCTACATAAACATATATACCTAAAAACCAATGTAAACTATTCTTCATTTTCATCCTTCAATTTATTCTCTTCTTTTAACTCTAAAACTGTATTTACCTTTTGCTGTAACCTTATCATATCCTGATCTAACAAACGTAACTGGTCGGTAAGCCTAATAATAGTTACCTTCATTTCTTGAACAGCAGGATCTATTTTATTAGTAATTGTTTGCCATACAAAATAAACAAAGTAACCTAATCCTGCAACCATAACTATTGGAAAGCCAAAATCTGAAACTAACTTTACAATATCCATTACTTAAACTTCTTTTGTATATACTTTATCCCTGCATAAATTGATAATCCATAAACTGCAAATAGAGTTAACGATCCAAAGACAATTAAGTAATCTGATGGGTATAGGTATATAAGACCAAATAAACCATCTACAACCGCTTCTGCATCGCCTACAGGAGGTAAATTAATCTCGCCTTGCATCTATCTTTCCATCTTCAACAAAATTTTCGCTTCTAGCTATTCTTTCTAAATCAGGAGATAGACCTAACGCACTGCTTACACTTGTATCAATGCGTATCATGTCATTATTCATTGTTGCTGCTCTTGTAATAAGCATTTTAGATATAGCTTGCACTGTTTGTATTTCGCTGACTAAGCCATCCATCAACTGTTTCATAATCAAAAATATGAAATAAGCCATGACAAGACCGCCTGCTACAGGCAAACCAAGCTCTGCTATTAATGTAAAACCCTGTTCCATTGCATTTCATCAATATTAAGCTCATCTTGATCAATAACCATTTCTAATATTCCAACAACTACACAACCATACATTTCTGCTTTGGCTTCTGCTTCATCAAAACTAGAAGCAACAACTGTAGGGCCCTCATAATTTTTATCTTTGTAAGTAAACTCAGTTATAAAAACTTTCATTCATCTTTATCCTTTGCATTACTTGCACCAAAATAAAAACTAATTACAGCACTTGCAAGACCTCCAAGATAGCCTAGAACTAAGTTAATCAATGCTTCGCTGTTCTGCTCTGGTGGTTGTAGTGTTACTAAAAATATGTAACCCATAAAACCGCCAACTACAGTTATGCCCATTATTCTAGATGTCCAATCTTTAGAAAACTTACCTCTAGCATCTTGTATGTCTTTTGTTTCTAAAGCATACAAATCGACATCTAGCTCTTTCATTTTAATCTCAAAATCTGCGTCAATCTTTTTGAGTTCTGCTAGTTGTTCTGGAGTTGCTTGCTGTACTGCCTGTTCTATTTTCTTAGGTGTAGGCTCACAACCTAATGCTTCTGCTACCATATTAGCTGCCATATTACCCATAGGACCGCCTAATGCTGTACCGATTGTTGGAGCTACTGCACCTATTATGTTTTTAACAAATTTAAACTTCATACATTTCTCCAGTTATATAAATTTACTTAAAATTATACTGCCTACAATAAAAGGATATACACCCCAAATTATTGCCTCAAGTCGTTTAAACCTTTGTGCACCTTCTTCTAGCCTTCTTTCAATGTATTCATATCGAATAGCACATTCTTTTTCATGTGCTTCTATCCTAATTAAAGATGCTTCTTTAAAAGTAGTTCTTTGCATATTACTCTCCTTCTTCCTCGAATAATAAAGCCTCTGCTTCTCTTCTACGAGTTAATCCTTCTAATACTTTTCCATTTGCTTTATTCCATCGTTTAATTTGCTCTGGAACTTCATCATATTTTCTTTGATTTAAAACTTTTAATAACGTACTCGATTGTAAGTTTCCTGCACCCAAATTAAATGTCCATGATACAAGTGAATCGAATTGATTTTGTGTCAAAGGCACATGAACTAATCTAAGAACATCATCTTCAAACTGTCTTAAATCATCTTTTAACATAGCTTCTGCTGTATCCTCAGTTATACGCATATTTTCTACAACATCTTTTGTATGCCCATATCCTATCGTTAAAACATTAGCTGCACATAAATAAGGCTCTAATCGACAGCCTTCAAACTCTTTTATTAAATTTATTCCTTTTTCAGATATATTCATTTTATTTTGACCTTTGTTTATCGCTTTTTACTTTACCCACTAAATCAGAATCTTCTGCATCAAACAACTCTAATCTTGATTTCATAAATGATATTTTTTCTCTCCTATCTAAAATCGCTTCATCATAAGAACTTTTTCTAGTATTTCTATCCTGAACACTTAAACTTTCATCTCTTGCCATTCTTCTTCTAGCAGCCTTCAAATCATTAATTTCTTTTTCTAACATTTTTATTGCCATTTCATTTTGCTTAGGATCTATAGCAAAGATGTTTAAACCTATAAACTTTAAAAGTGCTTGATTAATAGTATTTCTATTTTTATCATTTATTTCACCAGACTCTTGCACTGCACTAATTAGTCTATTTGTCGCGCCATATTCAGTATGTAAAAATGAGGGCAAGAAAAACTGATTCAATGCATATTGAACATAACTAACTACTTTACCATCTTTTTTAAATATACCGGGTATTGAAAGCTCAAAATCTTTATCAGTTTCTATGAATAAAGGCTCACCTTCTCTTGCTATATTCCTTTTCAAAAATGGATCTGTATTAGTAAACAAACCTGATAATGACCATGCAGGACCACCAAATAAACCTACAGTTCTTAAAATTTCTCCTAAATCAAAATCTTCTGCTTGTTGCTCACCTGATATTGTTTTTTTAGCTTTGTAAGCTTGTTCTAGAAGTTGAGTTATAAAACCATGTGGCAATATATATCCTAAATCAAGAAACTGCATTCTGCCTGCATCATCTCTAAATGGTATAGGAAAAGTACCAAAGTCATTCGTATAGGATGGTAATAATTGTTTTACTTTTTCATAATCATCATCATCAATATCAAACATATGCATAAATAATTGTGGCAATACATACATCATAGCTGCATATGGTGCTAATCTAAATGGATTATTTAATGCAACATCTATTAATTTAGGAGTCACTTTATACATAAATGTTAAGAAAGGAATACCGATAGGACTTGTTCTTAATCCTCTAACTGTAGGAGATACTAATGAATAATCAAACAATGCATCTTGTGCAATCAAATATGCTTCATCTGCATTCTTATTTTGATTTTCCATCATTTCTATTGCCATAGCAGTTTTACCCATAACTTCTATGTTTTGATATAAAAATGAAGCTTTGTTAGCTAATCTTCTCCATCCTTTCAAATGCAACCAAGAAAGAATACCTAATTCATTGATTGATCTTTCTGTTGTAAATTCTTTAAAATCTTCTGCCCATCTAAACAATTCAGCTTCTGTAAATGAAGTTTCAGCTACACCTCTATCTAATAAAGCTTTGTAATGCTTAGAATTAGCCATATCTCCTTTTTTGTAAGCTATCATTTCATTAACAGCTTTATACATATTAGGCAGTATTCTTCTTATAGGCATACCAGAAAGATTCATTAGTATTGCGTTTGACATTGTGTTTCTTGCTACTGTAGGAGGATTCAATGGAACTTTTATTAACTTCCATGTAGATGTCAATTGTCTGGCTAATTTACCTGCTTTTACATAATTATTATCACCCCAAGCTGTATAACTTATAGATGATATTATATCTTCATATATACCTGATCTAACTGCTTTACCTGCCATAAGACCATACAATCTATTGTTAGGAACTCTTTTAAATCCTTCAGGTGCTTGAAACCTAGATTCACTTTGTTCTTGGTTAAATATATCTTCAGGTCTAATATCATATGCCTCTGCATATTTGTCTCTAGCTTGATTAGCAACTACCAACATATCATCAGCTTCTTTTAGCATTTTTGCTTTTCTTTCAGGATCTCTATCTAAATACTGTGCTATTTCTCTGTATTGTTTTTGTTGTTCATATAGCCAGAAAAAACTAACTTTTTTACCATCATATTCAACATCAGCCAAATCGCCATCAAGAGTCCATTGTCTGTTTTTTGCTATTGAGTTATAAAACTCTAGCATTGCTAAGTCTCTCATTGGTCTTTGTATTGCTCTAGACACCAAAAACTCAGGAGCTAATTCATCAATTACTGTTAATGAGTCTGATGCATCTTCTTTTCTTCTTTTAGCATAACTTCTAGCATCACCAGCAGGATTTTTCAAAACATGCTCTATATACAGTCTAGGCAAGTAAGATCTTTTATTTATCTCAAAAGAGCTTGCAGGAATAATATTAGCTTCTACTAACTGTTGTCCTAGTCTTTCTATAATATCTTTAGCATCTAAAGCTGCTTTTGCCATTCTAGGATTTACATCTTTTAACTGTTTATACAAAGCCAACTCTCCATTTTTAGGAGATGTACTTAAATATTTAAATAATAATGCTCTTACTTCTTGGTGATTGCTTTTTCTTAATGGATTATTTTTATCTAAATAAGGTGCTATATCCTTTCTAAGCTTCAATGCTATGCGTTCTGCTTGATTAAATATACCTAGTGCCCTACCTCTATTCAAAAGATAATCTCTTTGCATAGGAACACCATATAAAGGATCAAACATCTTACTGTTCCCAACAAAATTAGAAATACTTTCTCTAATATTTTTAGATAAATTATCTCTTTCTTTTTTACCAGAATTGACTACAGCCATTCTTCTAGCTTGAGTAGATCCTAAAGCCATAGAATCTTCTGACTCTTGTCTCATTTCTTCTGTTATCGGAAAAAATCTCAATGCATTAGTAACATTAGATGTTAATCTTTGTATTTGTGCCAT
>Ga0209232_1000575_pt1 | contig 22210 bp, 31 predicted proteins | sample ETNvirenome_2_60_FD_184066 | JGI IMG/M metagenome (GOLD analysis project Ga0209232, IMG submission 184066) | Marine viral communities from the Pacific Ocean - ETNP_2_60 (SPAdes) (version 2) | ecosystem: Environmental > Aquatic > Marine > Oceanic | place: Pacific Ocean | collected 2013-06-22
ATCACGCGCGTGATGCGTTTTTGTACACGCAAAGCTATGCCTGCACCCATTATTGCATCACTCTATAGCTGGCGATGCCCTAAGAATATTGCGCTAGCGACCTGGCGATTGAAATATTATTACCCAGCTGCCCAACTTTGTCACAAATTAAAAAAAACCTAGTAAAATCAACGGCTTACGAGTGAGTGCGCGACGGGTACGCATGGGCCAGGGGGGGTATACCAGTTACCTGTATACGGCTCCGACACGAAATTGGGAAAATACAAGCTTAAACCAGTCGGCGCCCGGGTACATAAGCAGCCCCCTCTACCAGAATTTAGGCACAAAAAAAGCCAGCCGCAGCTGACCTATGCTATTATATCTATTTTATTTTTATATTTTTCTTTTCTGGGTATCTTTTTCTTTTTGTTTATAATTATTCTGTATTTCTTTTCTCGTAGGGTTGGGGCCACTGGATTCAGAGGCTTTACCCATGGTATTTTTATCTTCATTGATTTCTACCCAGTAACTATTGTAATAAACAACAGGGGATTTATATGTTTCTCTTTTCTTATAGCGTATATTTTTCATCTCGACCATAAACTTAAGGTGTTACCGAAAAAGAAAAAAAGGGAAAAAAGAAAAACAAGAATTTATAACACGTTTTTGACCCCCCTGTCAACCCCTAAAACGCACCTGTGCGTAAATTAGTCCTGTCAAGCACAAACTGCTTCACAACACAGACAAAATGTGTTACAATATATAAATAATGGTGAAAAAGCAACGGTATAATTCACTGCTGGAACAGCTTTGTGCTGAATATGAAGCATATGGTCATTATAAAGTGCGTATCCCTAGTCATCATTCGTATTATGTTAGGGCTGCACTTAAAGAACGTACCGGTCAAACCTTTAGCGTTGAGGATGTTGAAAAGGCGTTGGTTGCTGAGGGCATGTTACCGTACGAAGGGAGCTAGCCAGCTACCCTGCCAACACGTTTGATGCTGTACTTATTCCTGCGGGGTTCGTTACAGCCGCTCAAAGGCAAAACAGGGACGGAATTTTCCAACGTTGAGTTCCGTCCCCCTTTTTATAGGTATAATAATGAATCCACATATCTTTTTTATATTCTTTTCTGTAATAGTGTTACCTGATGGAGAAATAAAGACCCTATCAGAAAATGTAGTTAGATGCCCTTCTGAAGAAGTTGTATTAGAGATGCACGTCCCAAAAGTACAGAGTGGTGAAATAGTAGACTGGGCTGCAGCATGTAAACCTATAACTGTTTTATTAGAGACCCCCACAGAAGATTCTAATAAACTGGAGACATAGCATATAATGTTTGAAGCTTCAATAGTAATTTGCGCTATAGCGCTATCCGATGGATGTATGAAATTTGATGATACTCGAGGGCCATATCTAACTTATAACGAATGCAAGATAAGAACGGATGAAATGGTAGGAGCAATGGAGCCTTTCATGCCTCCTGAGCCAGATATAAGATTTAGATGTCGTAACATAACAGAGGAGCCTGATGGCACGCAAACCTAGTAAAATGCCTCGGCGTAACAAGAAGAATTTTCGTTCCACTAAGTCTGGGGCGGGGATGACCGAGGCTGGGGTAAAAGCGTATCGCCGTATGAACCCGGGCTCCAAGCTTAAGACCGCTGTAACTGGTAAAGTAAAACCGGGCAGTAAGGCAGCGAAACGTAGGAAATCATTTTGTGCCCGTTCTGCGGGACAGATGAAGAAGTTTCCAAAGGCGGCTAAGAATCCGAATAGTCGTTTACGACAAGCTAGGAGACGCTGGAAATGTTAACAGCTTTGATTGGACCAATAGCTGATTTAGCCGGCACATGGATGTCTGGCAAAGTAGAAGAGAAGAAAGCCCAGTCTGCTACCAAAGTAGCGAAAGCACAGGCCGAAGCCATAGTTATGCAGAAGAAAGCTACTGGCGAAATTGACTGGGATTTGGAGATGGCTAAGGGTAGCCAGACATCGTGGAAAGACGAATGGCTTACCATTTTGTTTTCGATACCACTTATTTTAGCTTTTATACCGGGGATGGAAGACCTTGTACGTAACGGATTTCAACAATTGGAGCAAATGCCTGAATGGTACCAGTACAGCTTGGGCGTTATTGTTGCTGCGAGCTTTGGAGTCCGGAGTGCAACAAAGTTTTTCGGTAAGAAATGACGTATACAATGGAGAAAATATTAGCATGGCGAATCCTCCCAAGACTGATGATGTTGGCAATGACACTGATGAGCTACCAGGTGGTTCAGTGGTTCATGGCTCTGGGTGCAAGTGCAACGACCCAGCAAACTGCCTTTGTGTCGACGGTTGTAGGGGCTATGACGGGGGCTTTTGCTGTATGGATGGGGCACGAGTCGAATAGCCCTGTAGAGTCTAGACCTCGTCGCTCGGAGTCAAGAAAATGACATCCGTAATATGGTCTTTAATACTCACAGTTTGTTCTAGTAATATATGTGCGACTCAAACTATTCAATGGTTTGACGAGCAGCCTGATTGTTTATATATGCAAAGAATACATGAAAATATACCGCAGGATGGGGAGTGGCAATCTGTAACCTACAGATGCACAATCGTAGGAGCTAAAGAAATATGAAATACAATGTTTCACATTTTTTAGATAAATTGATTGAGCACGAGGGCATGGTCCTAGATGTATACAAAGACAGCCTCGGCATCGACACTATTGGAATAGGCCGTAACCTTAAAGACCGTGGCATCAGTAAAGATGAGCTTGATTACATGGACATCCCTAATATGGATGCTGTGTATCAGCATGGTATATCCGAGGCCGATGCCCGGTACTTAGCCATGAATGACATACGCATAGTTGAAGTTGAGCTATGTCGCGTACATTCTTGTGTTGAGGACTTAGATAGCACAAGGCAACTAATACTTATGGACATGGCATTCAATATGGGAGTGCCACGTTTATGTAAGTTTAAGAATATGTGGAATGCTATTTATGAACAAAATTATGAAGCGGCATCCCGAGAGATGATGGATTCGCGTTGGGCACGTCAGGTAGGGCGCCGCGCTGTAATTTTATCTGATGCTATGAAAAGCGGAGAATTTTAAATGGGTTTATTTGATGCAATAGCAAGTGATTTTAAAAGGCGCAGAGATTTAATGGGCAGCGGAAAACAATCAAAAACAAAGGACCAAGAGAAATCCCAAGACACTGGGTATGAAAAGGCTCCTCCGAAAGAATTTCCGCTGGTTAATGCTAAAGGAGAAACAACTCCCGAGTCCATGCATAAAGGATACCTTAAATCTTTTGGGGAGTATCTGAAAGCGCAGGGTATGAGCATGCCTAACTATGTGAAAACTCAAGATGTTACGGCATACCTAAAGACTCGCACCAGAGAAAAGAAAAAGGGTGGAACTAAAATGGCTAAAAAACATATCATGGAATTGCCTACCAACGTGCCGCGTATGATGGCAGGGGCTAATCTTATGAATCCAAAGAAAGCAGACCTTGATAAAGACGGTAAGCTAAACTCGTATGAAAAGGCTCGTGGTCGCGCTATTGAAAAGTCCATGAATGAGAAGAAAAAGACCCGTGGCGCCTAGAGTACCACGGAAAAAAGGTCAGCCTGCAAGAAGTAAGAAACATAGCGACCTTTACACTGATGAGAACCCGAAAGGCACTATAAAGGGCTTAAAGTTTGCTACCACAAAAGATGCGCAGGCATCAGTTAGAAAGATTCGAGCATCAGGAAAAACGCATGCTCACAAGACACAAGCGGCGATTGCTATGGAACAACGGGCAAGAGCTGCAGGAAAAACAAGTGCGGCAGCTGTGTATCGTAAGTTCATAGAGCAACAGAAAAAGAAAACTCGTGCATCCCGTAGAAGCTGATATCCGTAAGTGGTCTCATAATTTTCTAGAGATACCACACATTAAATTAAACGGATTACCTCCTTGTCCATACGCGCAGAAAGCATGGGCAGAGGATAAGGTTAAATTCAGTATCAATACCGGTTTAGATGGATTGATTGATGAAGTTAAAGGATTTGACCAACACAACTACGATATAGTTGTTTGGGCAGAGGAAGAGTTACCTGACATACAGTATCTTGATGGCTGGTGCGACGGTATGAATGAAGCATTATCTATAAATGACATGGATATGCATCTAATGGTCTTTCATCCTGATTATGATGCCGAGGATGCTGGACTAGAGTTCTTGATTCAGGAAGAACAAGAAGATTTAGAATACTGTATGGTATTCGTACAGCGGTTATCATTACTTGATGATGCTGCTTTAAGTCTGGAGAAATCAGGTTACTACAAACATTTTCCAGACGATATTTTTGAAAGCCTAGTGTTGGAAAGAAGGAAACTTAGATATGGCAATGCACAAAAAGAAACCCATGAAGGCCCGCAAGGGAAAAATGAAAATGGCCAAAATGCGTGGTGGCGGCATGAAGACACAGCCTAAAATGACTGCGCGTGGTGGCAAAATGAAGATGGCCCGCAAAATGCGTGGCGGCGGTATGAACAACAAGAAAAAATAAATGCCTAGAGTTGTCGATGGTTCAAAATTTAATACCGTCGGTGTTACACCGGGTGCTGCTGGAACTACAGTTTATACGGTTCCAGCAAACCACGCGGCTATAGTTCGGCATTTTAGTTTAAGCAATAATAATTCTGGCGCTAAAAAAGTAACAGTTCAATATTACGATTCAAAATCTACCACGTACTATTTTATTGCGCAGGACTTATCTCTTGCGGCTAACTCGTACATTAACATACTAAATAGCAATGTATTGGCGTTAAACGCTTCAGATAAAATTATTGCAACGGCAGAAACGGCTGGCACCATATCAGCTCTAGTATCCGTGGAAGAATACTACGACCCTAATAGGTAAATAGATGGCCGCTAAGAAAAAAAAATCTAAATCAAAAAAGCCTGTCCCAACAAAACCAGCTCTCTGGAGTAAAGCAAAAGCGGAAGCCAAAAGAAAATTCAAGGTCTACCCTTCTGCTTACGCGAATGCTTTTGCATCTAAAAGATATAAAGCTATGGGCGGCGGCTGGCGCTAAGCGAATGGAAAATCCTGTAGCGATAACAGTTAAAGAAAATAGCTTTGAACTTATACTTAGAATACTCGGAAATGAGTTTATTGCAATTAGGATTGGTTCAACCAATTTCAGTGGTAAATTAATTGCAGGTAGTATTTTACTATTGTTCTTTACTTTTATGCTATTAGAAGTATTTGGCCTATCTCGAATACTGGGCATTGAATAGAATGATTGCGTTTGTCCTAGTCGTATATATGGGTTCACAAATAATAAATCAAACCCAAATCTTTGAGGACATGGATAAGTGTTTGTATTTCGCAAATAAGTTGTCTAGACAGCCTGCCATATACACTAAACAAAATGAACGAATAAAAATGACAGCGATATGCAAACCAATTAATAAAACATGAGGCGTGGAGATGATTGCAGAAACCCTAGCGGGGATTGCGCTTGTAAAGAGCGCAGTCGATGGTATCAAATCTGCAATCGGAACAGCTAAAGATGTTGGGGAGATTGCAGGACATATAGATAATCTCCTAACTGGAGAAACGCAAATACAACAGAAACGCTCAAAAAAATCGGGCGTTGGTATTGGCGAACAGTTTGGAATTAAATCTGTAGCACAAGAAGTTATAGATGCAAAGTTAGCGCAAGAAAAAATTCAAGAGATGCGCACCATGATTGACTTGAGATTTGGACCGGGAACATGGCAGAGCATTGTAGACGAAAGAGCTAGAAGAATTCAAGAGGCAAGGCAGGCTGAACTTAAAGCTAAAAAAGAAGCCCAACGTAAACATCAAGAGTTCTTAGAGCAGTTACAAATTGGAGCAGGTATCACTATTGTAGGACTTATTGCTTTAGGATTTTTATTATTTGCAATGGTATCTATGGCAGCTGTTGCTTTTATACACGGGTAGAGGCTTTATATTATGGCATATCAAGGAGGACTCCGTAAGTGGTTCAAAGAAGATTGGCGAGACGTAGCGACAGGAAAAAAGTGTGGGCGTAAATCGGCTGGCAAATCAAAGAGAAAGTATCCTGCGTGTCGCCCGAAGGCGGTTGCTGACAGAATGTCCAAAGGACAGAAAGCTTCAGCAGTCCGTAAAAAAAGAAAAGCAGGAAATCCCGGAGGAAAGCCAACCTCAATTAAGTGGTCCGTATCACCCACTGGACGGAAACGTAAGACCAAACGGAAAACTTCAAAAGCATGACCAGTAAACGTAATTACAGAAAAGAGTATGATAACTACCACAGTCGTACTAAGCAAAAGAAGCGCCGCGCTTCGCGTAATACGGCTCGTGCTATTATGGCTAGAAAAGGTAAAGTTACTAAAGGTGATGGCAAAGACGTGCACCATACCTCTGGCAATCCGATGAATAATAAGAAGTTAGCCGTAAAATCCAAAAGCCGTAACAGGTCTTTTGCAAGAACCAAAACAGGTAGAAAGAAAAATCCTCGTGCCTAATCAAAGACAACTTACAGAACTGCAAAGTAAATTCCTTGATGCCTTGTTTAGCGAAGCAAAAGGCAATTACGCTAAGGCGTTGAGACTTGCAGGATATTCCGAAACTACAAATCCGTATGCGATTATGCAATCGCTGCGCACAGAGATTATTGAACGTGCAGAACTTGAGATGGCGGCTAACGCACCTAAAGCAGTATTTTCTATGGTAGGTGTGTTAGATGACCCAACAGCTATCGGTAACAGAGAGAAACTGTCCGCCTCGCAACAAATTCTTGACAGAGTTGGACTTTCTAAGGTAGAAAAATTAAACGTATCAGCAGAAAAACCGATGGGCTTATTTATATTACCGGCTAAACATGATGACGATAGCACAGCAATTGAATCCAACGAATAGATATGACAGAGCCAATGGGCCTCATGTGCCTTGGGGATATCAAAGAAGCGAGTTTGACCGTCAATTGTTGGAGCCTATAGAAGAACAATTAGAAGCGCTAGAGTTGGGCATAAGATATTTAAAGATGTCTTCATACCCAGAAGTTGCTAGATGGCTTACGGATTACACAGGTAGACGGATAACACCTATGGGCTTGTGGAAACGTGTTAAGCGTGATGCATCGGATAGACGTAAACATGTTGAACAAAAACGCCGTGCTGCCCAGGCCGCGTCCCAAGGCAACATCCAAACCCAAAACTAAAGAACAACGGGCTCAGGATAAGTTAAAAAAAGATAAACGTTCTGCTCGTATGCAGCTTAACATGGCGCAGAAGAAACTGTTAAAGTTAGAAAAACAGGGACAGCCAGAGCAGGAAGAAGAATTAATAGGGGCTAGTGCTTATCAGCCTGTTGAACAACAGGAAGATGAAATACTATTTGAACCTAATAAAGGACCGCAAACAGATTTTTTGGCTTCATCGGAACGGGAAGTGTTGTATGGTGGAGCAGCAGGCGGCGGTAAGTCATACGCTTTAATTATTGACCCGCTACGATACTGTCAGAATTCAAATTTCAACGCGTTGATTTTACGTAGAACAAACGATGAATTGCGCGAACTGATACACAAAAGTCAGGAGATGTATCCAAAAGCATACCCCGGCGCCAAATGGATGGAAAAGAAAAGCCAATGGACTTTCCCATCTGGGGCAAGAATCTGGATGACATATCTAGAGCAGGACAAAGATGTTCTGCGGTATCAAGGTCAGGCATTTACCTATATTGGCATAGATGAACTGACACAGTATTCGACACCTTATGCTTGGGATTATTTACGCTCGCGTCTTAGAACTGCAGACCCCTCGCTCCCCGTATTCATGCGGGCGACGACGAACCCAGGCGGGCCTGGACATGCGTGGGTTAAGAAGATGTTTATCGACCCTAGCCCACATAACAAATCGTTTTGGGCGACTGATATTACTACGGGTGAAACGCTGGTTTACCCAGAGCGTCATAGCAAATCGGGTCAGCCGCTGTTCAAGCGCCGTTTCATTCCAGCTCGGTTGTTGGATAATCCGTACCTTTATGAGCAAGGCGATTACGAAGCGATGTTGCTTTCGCTGCCCGAGGTACAGCGTAGGCAGTTATTAGAAGGTTCATGGGACATTGCAGAAGGTGCAGCTTTCTCAGAGTTTAGTAGATTACATCATGTTGTTGAACCATATGCTATACCGAATTCATGGCGCAAGTTTAGGGCTTGTGATTACGGTTACTCCTCTGCTACCGGGGTTCTTTGGTTTGCTGTAGACCCAGCAGATGAAACACTACTTATATATAGGGAACTGTATGTAAGTAAGGTAACTGCAAAAGAATTAGCGCATATGGTGCTGGCGGCAGAAGAGGGAGAGTCCATGCATTATGGCGTATTAGACTCTTCACTGTGGCACAAACGAGGCGACACAGGCCCGAGCCTAGCTGAACAGATGATTGTCGAGGGTTGTCGATGGCGCCCATCAGATAGAAGCCGAGGCAGTCGTGTAGCCGGTAAGAACGAAGTTCATAGACGCCTGATGGTCAATGATGAGACAGGGCGAGCTGGCATGGAGATATTTAGTAATTGCACTAACTTAATAGCACAGTTACCGACACTGCCGCTGGATAAGAATAACCCCGAGGATGTCAACACTAAATCTGAAGACCACCTATACGATGCTTTGCGATATGGTATTATGTCGCGTCCACAATCACGGTCCATCTTTGATTACCCAAGTCAAATACCTATACAAAGATGGCAACCCGCTGATACAAATTTTGGATATTAATAAATGGCTGAAGAAGAACATATTGAGGCACTAATTTTTGAACCAAAATCAGGTTCAGAAAAACTAGCTGAATACATCCGTGGAAAGTTTGAAACGGTAGAGTCAAGCAGACAGGATGAAGAAGAACGTTGGCTGGATGCCTATCGCCAGTATCGTGGTTTATATGGCCCTGATATGCAGTTTACGTCCACTGAAAAATCTCAAGTATTTATTAAAATTACTAAAACTAAAGTATTAGCTGCGTATGGACAAATCATTGATGTTTTGTTTGCTGGTCAAAGATTTCCACTTGGTGTAGAGCCGACACGAATCCCCGAGGGTGTCGCTGAGGCAGTTCACTTTGACCCTAAAGACCCTGAGAATTCTCTTGAAGAAATAAAAGATATGTATGGGTTTGCCGGCGATGGTAAGGAGTTACCAGCAGGCGCTACCAATCAATCTTTGGCTGAAGAAAACCTTGGCGTATTTGCCGAGGAGTTAGCGGAGATTGAGGAGGATGTCCGACCCGGTCCGGGCAAAACTCCTACAGCACAAACATATAATCCTGCCTTTGAAGCATCAAAGCGCATGGAGAAAAAGATACTGGACCAATTAGAAGAGTCAAGCGCATCTAAACACCTACGTTTAACTGCATTTGAAATGGCGCTATTTGGCACCGGAATCCTAAAAGGGCCGTTTGCCGTGGACAAAGAATACGCTAACTGGGACGATGAGGGTAACTATAACCCTCTGTTTAATACTGTTCCTCGTGTAGAGAACGTGTCTATATGGAACTTCTACCCAGACTCTGATGCTAAGAATATGGACGAGTGCGAGTTTATTATTCAACGACATCGGATGAGCCATTCAGATTTACGGGCTCTAAAGAAGCGACCTTACTTCCGTCACGATGCAATTGATGAAGCCATCACTATGGGTACAGACTACGTCCGTAAGTGGTGGGAGACTGACATTGAAGATTATCGCAATACTTACGATGTAGAACGATTCGAGATACTTGAGTTCTGGGGCAACCTTGATAAAGACGCTGCTGAAGATGCAGGACTTGAAGTGCCCGCAGATTTAAAAGACGTAGACACAATTCAAGTAAACTGCTGGATTTGCCAAGATAAAATTATTCGTCTGGTTATTAATCCGTTTACCCCACAGCGTATTCCATACTTTGCTGCACCTTATGAACTTAATCCGTATTCATTCTTTGGTGTAGGTCTTGCCGAGAATATGACAGACACACAGCAACTGATGAACGGCTTTATGAGAATGGCCGTTGATAATGCAGTTCTGTCCGGTAATCTTATCTTTGAGATAGACGAGACAAACTTAGTGCCGGGGCAAGACTTAGAATTATACCCAGGTAAAGTCTTTAGACGACAAGGTGGCGCACCGGGTCAAGCTTTGTTTGGCACAAAGTATCCAAATGTTTCACAAGAAAATATGATGATGTTTGATAAGGCTCGAATGCTTGCGGACGACGCAACAGGCATTCCATCATACTCCCATGGACAAACGGGAGTACAAGGCACAGGCAGAACTGCCGCTGGTATCTCTATGTTAATGGGGGCAGCACAGCTTAGTGTCAAAGGCGTGGTTAAAAACATTGATGACTATTTGCTACAGCCTTTGGGCGAGGCATTCTATGCGTTCAACATGCAGTTTGATTTTGACCCTAAGATTAAAGGGGATTTAGAAATCAAGGCACGTGGTACTGAGAGCCTTATGAAGAACGAGGTTCGTTCACAGCGCTTGCTACAATTACTCAATATAGCAGGTAATCCAAATCTAGCCTCATTTGTAAAGTTCTCCGTGGTGTTAAAAGAGTTGGCTCAATCCATGGACTTGGATGCCGAGAAGTTTATCAATGATGAACGTGAAGCGTTCCGTCAGGCACAGATTATTCGGGAGGCTGGTGGCATGCAACAACAACAGCAACAACCACAGGCACCTGGGCTAAACCCAATGGATATGTCCGGTGGCGGAGGCGGTAACATCGGTGTAGGCGGTGCAGCAGTTCCGGGCGAGCAAGGATTTAGTGCTGCTGGAGGACAAGAAGGCGGAGACCCGCAAGCACAGCTAGCTAGTCTGCTAGGAGGTGTTCAGTGACCCCAGAGGTAGCTAAAAAACTATTACCGCTCGTAAATGCAAAAAAGACTACAGATGCTCTAGAGATATATATGAATGAGCGTATTAAAGATTCTCAAAAAATTTTAGAGCAGTCAACTGATATGGTTGTTATACATATGGCTCAAGGTGCCATACGAGAGTTACGTAGATTAAGAAATTTGCGTAGCGAAGTTATTTCAAGGGCAGAAAATGGCTAATGAAGTTAGACCTATGATGATTGGAGACCGAATGACTCGGCAACAAGCCGTTGCTAGAGGAAAGGGCGACATTCAAAACTACATGGACGCCGGCATATCAAGTTTAGAGATGCTACCTATGTACATGACAGGCACAGAGGACGCAGTAAATGATGCGTTGCGTATATCTCGTTCTACAGCTAATGAGCAAAATTACACAGATGATGACCGTACTGAAGATACTTTGAGACACATTCTTTTAGGTGGATTAGTAGAAGTAGGTAAAGATGAAAGCATTTTTGGTGCTAAAAACTTTATGGGTACGGGGGTAGGCTCAAAGATAGCATCTAAGTTAATTGATGCACGTGAAACAGACAGCCCTGAGAGTAAAATTGATTTGATAAATAACGAGTTTGGGAGACAGTTGCGTAAATCTTTTCCAGACCGTAAGGAATTTATACAGGAAGCTATAAAAGTAGCTCAACAGATGTACGCAGGCAAGGACGTTGCTCCTATTAATGACGTTGCTCCTGCTCTTAGCTACGGTGCTACCACACCACCAGAACAAGCCGAAGGAGGAATAATGATGGCTCAACAAGGACAAGCAGCGTTGCCAATGACTGAGGCAACTTCACCACCACAAGGAGGCGGACCAAAATCTGCTAACCCTGCGGGACAACCCTCGTTAATAAAACCTGCACAAACGGCACCGCGACCCGGTTCACAAGACCCGCGAGACGCTGCTATTCAAGAATTATCCCAAGAGATGAGCCAAGCTAATACTCCTCCTCCAGTTAACTTGGCACAAGTTGGGGGTCTGGCAGCACCGGTGCAACAACAACAGCCCACAATGATGGCAAAGGGCGGAACAAAAGAAGACTCGTCCGAAGGTCTTGCCGTAATGATTGGGCTAGGAGCGCCGACCCCCTCATACGAAAGTGCCGCTGAAGGTAATCCTCCACCCGGCGCCACTAAAGCAGAAGTAGCAGATGACCAACTCGTATTGTTGAGCGAGGGTGAGCTTGTCGTGCCAGCTAATGTAGTTAGATATCATGGTTTAGGCACTTACGAGGGTATGCGACGAGAAGCTCTAACAGGATTACAAGATATGGAACAAAGTGGACAAATTGAATATGTAAGCGGCGGCAAAGAAAAAGCTGACAAGATTGATGACAACGGCGGTATTGTTAAAGCGAATCAAGGTTTGATGCTAGGTCCGTTCCAGACCCCTCTACAGTCAGGGGGAGTTCCTGTAGCTGCATCTTCCCGATTTGTAACAACACCAGCAAATCAGACTCAAACTTCGGCACTACTACCTACCACTACAACAACAAAACCTCTAACAGGATTAGGGTACACACCAAATATTGACACAACTAAAATAACAGGTGTGTACGCACCAAACGTAGGTTCTTTTCAAAAGTCGATAGATTCAAGCCCCGGCTCAGATACCGACTCCGATGCTGTAACAGGCACTGGCGAGACTGAAGAAGAAAGACGTCGCCGGCTTGCAGCGCAAAACGCAGGAGAAGGTGGAGATGGTGGAGAGGAACCATATCTAGGAGCTACCACTGTGTTTGGCGGTACATCCCAAGATGGTTTAATTCGTGGTGGTAAACAATATCAAATTGCGTATGAATCTAGCGCCGCCAAACCTGGTACTGGTATGTTAGGTGCTTTGAGGAATATTGCTAATCTTGACCAAGTTCGTATAACCGACCCTGACACGGGGAAAAGCGTTAATATGTCACGAGAAACCTATAACAAGATGACTGAAAACCGAACTGACCCGAATAACATTAATTTTATCAATGACTTACTTGCGAGACAGGATGCGATTAACTACAATAGAGATAGAGCATCTAAAATTTCCCCGTTTCGAACAGGTCTTGCGGTAGCGGGTGAAAGTATCTTTGGATTAGGCAATGCACCGGGTCTTAGTGTAGCTGAACAGAATGAAGCCGCTAGGAGTCTGGCTAATAGTCTAGGCATAGAGTATATAGGGCAGTCTTTTGCTGAGGTACTGGCATCTCCACAAGCTAATGCTCCTAGAGAAGGGGGGCCAGCCCCTGTATTTACTCAAGATGCACAGGGTAATTTAGTTCCTGACACTAGATTTAACCAAGGATTAGCCGTTTCTGAAACAGCGTTTGGTGCTGGACAATTTAGTGGAGTTCCTGCACAACCAATTGCTGTAGATTCTTTTGCTGGTCCATTTACACAGCCCACACTTGGACTAGCCGCTCCCACAACAGAAGCGGGTAGGTTAGCACAATTTGAAACTCCAACTAGGGACACAAGAGCCGTAGCTATGTCTATGCCAAATCAAATGGGGGTTCGACCCTTAACCGAAGTTGAAAGATTAGCACAGTTTGAGGCTCCGACTAGAAATACAGTTGCGTACACACCTAGTGTCGTTAGACAAACTGACGATATTTTCTCAACTCCTGCAATGGACAGTGGCATATCTATTCCTGATGAATTATCAGGTGCTCCTATGTCTAGCGTCAACGACCCTGGAAGACGCGCCGGTGAAAGAAGGGGTGAAAGAGCCGCTTATCAAGATAGTCTTTTTGAGGACGACTTTGAAACTCCGGATAACCAAGGCGCTGATATGGATGATGATGCTCCAGAAGCAAGCTTTGATATGAGTTCAAGGGAAGGGCGCAAAGCCGCAGCCGATAATGAAGCTCAAGAACAAACAGGAAATCCAAACGCTACAGCCGTAACAGACAAAGATGGTAATGCAGTTAGAAGCGGCAGGGATAATAGCGTTGTAACTAATGTTCCACCTTCTTCACGAGGTGGTGGAGATGGTGGTAGCACAGGCGAACCTTGCGTTATTGCCACACATGCTGTTGCTAACAACGGTTTCTCACTTGATGTTAAGCGCCAAGCAGTACGCTGGTGTGTTAAGAATCTGCATAAACGCTGGTATGGTGAGGCAGTTCGACGAGGCTATCGTTACCACGGCATTAAAGCTATCGAAGCAGGTCGTGCACACAATCACTATGAAGAATTCAAAGATTACATAGACTTTGCCACCGGTAAAAAACGTAGTCTCACTAATCTTGGCACTTTTGTTTACAGGACAGCACAGTTCTTTATTACTGGACTTTTTGTAAAATAGCTGATATACTTATTTTCACAGCCTATGTTTAGGCTGTAGACTGGCTACCCATCACCCCATTCGGCTACTGGTGGCCCCAACAAGGAGAAGACTATGGCTGAAGCTATGGCTGTCAAGCAAGACATTAAAACAACCCCAATTAAATATAAGAAGGACCGAACTGATGAAGAAGCGGAACTTCAAAAACTAGAAGAAGAACGTGCTAATTTGCTTAAAGAGCAAGAAGCTGAAGAAGAAGATAAGGCAGAAACCGAAAGCCTTGCCCCAGAAGAAAAAACGTTTAAGAAACGTTATGGCGATTTAAGGCGCCACTCTCAACAAAAAGAGGAAACCCTAAAAGAACAAATTAGAAAGTTGGAAGAACAGCTTTCTACTGCTACGAAAGAAGCAATTAAATTACCTAAGACTGATGAAGAGATTGCTGATTGGTCTGAAAAATACCCAGATGTTGCAAAAATCGTAGAAACCATTGCTACCAAGAAAGCTCAGGAACTTGATACCAGTATTGAAAAACGCCTTGAACTCATTGCAGAACGTGAAGCCGATGCTAATCGTAAAAGAGCTGAAGCAGAACTTATGCAATTACATCCAGACTTTGACGAAATTCGTAACGACGAAAATTTCCACGCTTGGGTTGAGGAACAACCTACATGGGTTCAAAAAGCGCTGTATGAAAATGATGACGACGCTAGGGCAGCGGGTCGTGCGATTGACCTATACAAAGTTGACCGTAATATTGAATCTAAAAAAGCGCCTTCTAAAAGCTCTAATAAGGATGCTGCTAAAGCCGTTGAAACTCGTGGACAAAGCAATGTCGCAAGTTCAAAAGAAGCTCAAAGCAATCAATGGAAAGAGTCAGACGTAGCAAAAATGCGTCCCTCTGAGTATGAAAAAAATGAAGAGTCTATTGCCGAGGCAATTAGGACTGGAAACTTTGTTTATGATATTTCTGGCGGTGCAAGATAAAATAGTCTTTACAAACTGTCAAAAATATGGTAAAAAATAACTAAGAATATAAAAGCGGCCCCTTTCGGCAACCCGCGCTTATGTCCTACACACAAAATACGACATTTTTTTGTTTTTAATTGTAACCTTGAGTGTAGCAAGGTATACGATTTTCTTCCTCTCTAAACTACCCACGAGACGTTTAGCCCTGCTTGACGCAGTTACCTAAACTAACTGGCCTTTAAAGTGTTCAGAAAATCGGTGTTTTAAGCCTCATTAGGAGAAATACGATGGCTTTTAAAACTGCCGCTGGATACGGTAATCTACCGAATGGCAACTTTAGCCCGGTAATTTACTCGCAAAAAGTCCAGCAAGCTTTCCGTAAAACTTCTGTCGTTGAGTCAATCACTAATTCCGATTATTTTGGTGAAATCGCGAACTTTGGTGATACAGTGCGTATCATTAAAGAACCAGAAATCACCGTTAAGGAATACGCTCGTGGTGCACAAATTACTCCACAAGACCTTGACGACGAAGACTTTAGCCTTGTTGTAGACAAGGCAAACTACTTTGCATTTAAAGTAGATGACATTGAAGAAGCTCACAGTCATGTTAACTTTGAATCATTGGCATCTGACCGCGCCGGCTACCGCCTACGTGACCAGCATGACCAAGAAGTTCTAGGTTATCTGTCTGGTTTTGCTCAATCTGCTCTTAGCACTGCTGCTGGAACTGCAAACACAACTGTGTCTGGTTCTAAGGCTGTAGCTACTGCAGGTTCTGATGAACTTCTCACAAGCATGAAGCTCCGCAAAGACAGCTTTGGTAACATTACCACAGGTTCTGCGGCCGACCATTCAATCCCTCTTGCAGCTCGTCTGCCTGGGGCAACAGCGCTTCCAACTGCAACAGCCTCCCCTTTGATGGTTATTGCACGTATGGCACGTTTGCTTGACTCCCAGTTTGTAGACTCTACTGGACGTTGGCTGGTTGTTGACCCTGTATTCATCGAACTATTGAAAGATGAAGATTCACGTCTTCTGAACTCAGACTTTGGTGGCTCAGGTATCCAAGGCGGATTGGCTGTTACTCAGCTTCATGGTTTTGATGTTTACGTATCTAATAACCTTCCATCAGTTGGAACTGGTCCTGCAACCACTGGTTCAGCTAACCAGAACTCTAACTTTGGTGTTATTGTAGGTGGACACTCATCAGCTATAGCTTCAGCTTCACAAATCACAAAGACTGAGTCATATCGTGACCCAGACTCTTTTGCGGACATTGTTCGCGGAATGCACTTGTATGGCCGTAAGATTCTTCGCCCAGAAGCAATCACAACAGCCAAATACAACGCAGCTTAAGGGAGGTAATCAATGGCTACTTTTGACATGACCGCTAGCTCAACTGCTGGTGTAAACTCAAATTCTATTGCCGTGCTCCCAGCGAGCCGCGATGGAATGAATATGCGCATGATTGAGGCAATTCTAGATATCGGTAAAATTACTGACTATAGTTGCACCGATGGCGACATCTTCCAACTGCTTGAAATTCCTGCAAACACTTTTGTTATGTTTGCTGGTGCAGAAGTGCTAACTGCCTTTAATGGAACATCTCCAACTGTAGACATCGACTTTGCTGCAGGTGATGACATCATTGATGGCGGTGACGTAACTTCCGCCGGCTTCCTTGCAGAAGGAACCAATGGACAAGCAAATGACGTTGTAACAGGCGCTGCTTCAACATTTACTCAATTCATAACTACAACAGATACAATTGATGTAAAATTGATTGCAGGTTCTGCTGATGTTACTTCTGGAGTTCTTCGTGTATACGCTTGCGTCGTAGACGTAAACGGTGCGCAGGAACTTGCTACTGAAGTAGCTCGCGACAACGCGTAACTAATATGGGGGCAAGGAGCTATATTCCTTGCTCCCTATATCTGTATCTAAATCATGGCAACATATCTTGAACTAACAAATGGCGTGTTAAATAGAATGAATGAAGTTGAGTTAACCGCCTCTTCATTTGCTAGCGCACGTGGTTTTCAAATTCAATGTAAAAATGCTGTAAATGATGCTATTAATTATTTAAATCAACGAGAGTTTGGATGGCCTTTTAGCCATAACACACAAACTGAAACACTTGTAGCTTCACAGACACGCTACACAATACCAACTGGTACGCAGCATGTAGATTACGAAACATTCCGTATCAGTAAGGACAACTCTTTAGGAGTTGCAGGCACAACTCTTCGTGTATTAGATTATAAAGAATACGTAGATAAATTTATTGAACAGGAAACGACCTCCGGTGTAGGAGGTGTTCCTATATATGTTTTTAGAACTCCTGATAACAATTATGGTTTATACCCATACCCTGATAAAGCGTTTACATTAAAGTATGAATACTATTCACGGCCAACTGCATTGTCGGCTTCGACAGATACCCCTACAGTGCCAGACCAATTTAGGCAGGTTATAGTAGATGGCGCCACCGCATATGCTTATCAGTATAGAGGAGAGGCACAACAGTATCAATTTAACTTCTCACGATTTGAGGAGGGCATAAAACATATGCAATCTATATTGTTAAATAGAACGGATTATGTAAGGTCTACCCATATTCCAACCTCACCTAGATACGGCACTAATTCATTTGGATTGTAGAGTAAACACATGGCAGATGAAGCTAACCTCAACCCTTTCGTGTTTGCTTGTCAGGGGGGACTAGTCCTAGACCAATCAACGTTTGCGATGCAACCAGGCATGGCATTAGAATTACAAAACTTTGAACCTGACATTTCAGGAGGATATAGACGAATATCAGGGTATGCTAAATGGAACACAAATGTAGTTCCACAAACAGCCTCTTCTACTGAACCCATTTTAATGTGTGCCCACTTTAACTCAAAGGTGGTAGCGGCCCGGGGCACAAATATATATCAAGCTGGAACTACTGGCTCATGGTCTCAGATAGATAGCGGGAGAACCAGTGCAGGAAGGTACACACATTTTAGATATAACTTAAGTGGTACTGACCTACTTGTGTTTGCAGACGGCGCTAATCATGCTAGCAAATTTGATGGCACCACGGTAACAGATATAAATACAACGGGAGCTCCAGCTAACCCAAAGTTTGTTACAGGTTTTAAAGACGCACTATTCTTTGCAGGCATGTCCGCAGAACCACAGTCGTTAGTGTTTACAGCACCTTTTACAGATACAGACTTTACTCCTGCAAACGGAGCTGGTACAATAAGAGTTGACAGTGATATTACGGGACTGTTCCCTTTTCGTGACTCACTGTTTATATTCTGCGAACAACGAATATTTAAACTTGTTGGTAACACTATAGCAGATTTTGCTATTCAGCCTGTGGCTAGAGAAATAGGCTGTCTTAATAACTTTACCATTCAAGAATTTGCAGGAGACATAGTTTTCCTAGGTCCAGACGGACTCCGAACTGTAGCCGGTACTGAGCGCATCGGTGACGTAGAATTAGGTACCATCAGCAGACAAATTCAAAAACGTTTTGAAGCGCTTACAGATGTTGATGAGTTCACAAGCGTAGTTATACCCGATAAAACACAGTATAGAATATTTTTTACAAATGCCAGTAGCACTAGAGGCGCAACAAAAGGTGTTATATGTGTTCGTAAGGGTGAAGGATACGAGTTTGGAGATACTTTAGGAATACGAGCGACATCAACGGATTCCGTAGTTGTTGCAGGAGAATCCATAGTTTTACATGGTGATTTTGACGGATACGTGTATAGACAAGAACAGGGCAGCACGTTTGACGGCAATGAGATTGTAGGAAAGTATCGTTCACCAGATTTAACTATGGGCGATGCAGGAATTAGAAAAAACTTCCAACGTGTAATTATTAACTATGCACCGGAAGCTGCAGTTAACGCAGATTTATTTGTGCGATATGATTATGAAGCCCCTAATATTGCACGACCCGCAGCGTACCCTTTTAACACAGCTACAGTCGTTGCAGTTTACGGTAGTTCTTTATACGGCACGGCAACGTATGGTGGACAAATAAACCCGTTAATTAGACAACCCATAGAAGGTTCAGGATTTGCGGTAGCGTTGAGGGTTAATGACCGGGGCACATCTGCACCATACTCCCTTAAAGGGTTTCAATTAGAATTTAATGCAGGAGCAAGAAGGTAATGGCAGGTTACACTAGGCAATCATCTTTTACTGACGGCGACGTTATCACCGCAGCTCATAGTAATGATGAATTTAATCAAGTATTAGCCGCTTTTGTAAACACCACTGGACACAAACATGATGGCACAGCTGCTGAAGGGCCAGTCATTGGATTGATTGGAGACCCTGGGGTAGCCACCCCGCTTAACAAAGTCGTTGTTGACAATACAAACAATCGTGTTGGAGTATTTGTAGATGCTGGAGGCGCTGGTTCTACAGTCGAACAGGTGCGCTTTCAAGATGGTGCTATCCTACCTGTAACAAATAACGATGTAGACCTCGGGTCTAGCAGTGTAAAATTTAAAGAATTACATTTGGCTGGTGCCGCTAATATTGCCGGCACTATGACATTATCCGGTAACGTAATTGTATCCGGTACTCTCGGTGCTGACCTAATACCTGATGGGGATAACACACGTGACATTGGTAGTTCATCTGCTGAATGGAAAGACCTGTACATTGATGGCGTTGCATACGTAGATGCAATTAACTTTAACGGTACAGCCATATCTGCTACAGCCGCAGAACTTAACATTATGGATGGCGTTACCGCATCAACTTCTGAACTAAACATTATGGATGGCGTAACAGCCACCACTTCAGAACTGAATATCATGGACGGGGTTACAGCAACAACTGCTGAAATAAATCTCATGGATGGTGGCACCTCTGCTGGCACAACAGCAGTTGCAGGTGGAGATGGTATCGTAACTAATGATGACGGCACAATGCGTCAGACAACAGTAGATACTTTTGATACCTACCTTTCTCAAACCACTAAAACCCTCACAAACAAAACCCTTACAACTCCCGTAATCGCAGAGATTGATTCTGGCGCAGACATCACCCTAGATGCAACCGCTGATATTATTCTTGATGCAGGCGGTGCAAACATTATTTTCAAAGATGATGGCACATCAATCCTTGATATTGCCAACAACTCATCTGATGTAGAGCTTACTGTAAGCACTGCAGACAAGAACTTTGCTATCAAAGGCACAGACGGTTCGTCTGCTATTACTGCTCTTGACATTGACATGGCTCTTGCAGGTAAGGCCACGTTTAGCGGTGACGTTGTTGTAACCGGTGACTTGACCGTTACAGGGGATGACATCACTATGGCCACAAATACTGCAGGTCATATGCTTGTGGGTGATGGCACTAACTACAATCCAGTGGCTATCTCTGGTGATGTAACAATGGCAAGCAGTGGTGCAGTGACTATTGCGAGCGGTGCTGTTGAAGGCTCCATGCTTAATGCTAACGTCATTACAGGACAGACACAAGAAACTAGCGTAGACACGAGCAATGACTTAGTGTTACTTTACGATAATTCAGCAACGGCTCTTAGAAAAGTACCTGTAACAAACTTAATCTCAGCAGCAGGTGGTTTGTCAGATGTTGTATCGGACACTTCTCCCCAGCTTGGCGGTGACTTGGACGTTAATGGCAACGATATTGTATCCGTATCTAATGGCGATATTAACCTTCTACCTAATGGTAGTGGTAAGGTTATTATAGATGGTAACGGCAGTTCTGGTGGTGTATCTATTACTGACGGACTTATTGACATTAGGACAGGCACAGGTGATGTAACAAAGGTAAAATTCTATTGCGAATCATCTAATGCACACGCACAGACACTACAAGCACAGCCACACTCTGCAGGTAGTAGCGCAGTATTGACCCTGCCTGTAGCAACAGGCACACTTATCGGTACAGGCGATAGCGGCACAGTGTCTAATGGTATGTTGGCTGGTAGTATTGCTGACAGCAAACTCAGCACCATTTCTACAGCAGGTAAAGTTGACATTGGCGCACTTGAGATTGACGGGGGCACAGACATTGGTGCAGACCTCGTAGATGCCGACCTGCTCATTGTTGACGATGGCGCAAACGGCACAGAGCGTAAGTCAGAGTTTACGCGTGTCAAAAAGTACATCTACTCTGCAATGTCAGGCGATGCAACTGCTAGTGATGCAGGAGCATTGACCATAGCAAGTGGCGCAGTAGAAAATGCAATGTTAGCAGGTTCTATTGCTGACAGTAAATTAAATACAATATCAACTGCAGATAAAGTATCAATAGATGCTCTTGATATTGATGGTGGCACGGATATCGGTGCGGCCCTAACTTCATCTGATTTAATTGTTGTAGACGATGGTGCAGGCGGAACCAACAGAAAAGCTGCGCTATCCCGGCTTACAACATTTATGAATGCACAAGGTTTTTCTAGTGAAGACCCGACTGCATTAGCCATAGCTCTTGGCTGAGCTATACACTCTATAAAAGGAGAAAATCATGGCAGACGATGCCTCAGTAACCGTACAGGCAACGGTATTGCCTGATGAAATCGCCAAGACTATTTCTGGCAGCATAACAATTTCACCCGCAGACGCTAACGATAAATGGTATTATAAACTTACCAGCGTATCAAACTCTAGCACAGACTTGATTGCTGGTTATTATACAGACTATACTGCTGTAGATGATGACACCGCACCAACGGCTGTTCATACTGCGGATAAAGTAAACTTTCTGTTTATTAAAAACACAGACTCAAGCAACGATGTCTATATTGTTCTTGATGCAGGAACTGCGTCAACAAGTGCTACAGACGCAATTAAGATTGCGGCAGGTCACTCTTGGTTTGGCAACCTTCCTAATACAACTGTTGCAGACGTCCATGCAATATCTTCTACAAGCACAGTAACTTGCATTGTAGCAGCATTGTTAGATGATGTAGCATAAGGAGTAGGTTATGGCTAATACCTTTAAAGTAAAAACTTTTGATGGTTCAAGCACAGCAGCAAACGGTCTAATGAATATTTATACCGTGCCATCATCTACAACTACTGTG
>Ga0209232_1000576_pt1 | contig 22194 bp, 12 predicted proteins | sample ETNvirenome_2_60_FD_184066 | JGI IMG/M metagenome (GOLD analysis project Ga0209232, IMG submission 184066) | Marine viral communities from the Pacific Ocean - ETNP_2_60 (SPAdes) (version 2) | ecosystem: Environmental > Aquatic > Marine > Oceanic | place: Pacific Ocean | collected 2013-06-22
GTTATTGGTTTAAAGATATTGATGGCACTCCCCCTAAAGTCATACCTGAAGAAGTTTACGATAAAGGTTGTACTAAATACAAAAATACTAATATGGTAAAGTCGGTATCGGAACAACAACAACTTATACTTAATAAGTTTGATGGAGAGATACTTAGCGATAAGTATAAAATATATAAACGACAATACAAAAAATATAAGAAAAAGTATGTGAAAAGCGCACATAACTATTCATATAGAAAGGATGCACAATGAGACCTATAACAGTAATAGGAATAGATCCTGGCGCTAGTGGAGCATTATGCTTTGCTAGTTCAGAAAAAAAAGATATGTATACACATAAATGCCATCCATCAATTGCTGGTAGAAGAGTAACTGCCTCTATGGCTGCTAATGCTTATAGATCATATGAAACAATAGCATACATAGAAAAAGTTCATGCAATGCCTCACGATGGTCGTAGTTCTTTATTTAAATTTGGAGTAAACTATGGAGCATGGTTAGGTATACTACATTCTTTAAATACTATAAATCAAATAGTAGAAGTATCACCACAAAAATGGATGAAGTTCTGGGAAAATAAAATAGGAGAAAAGTTTCCTAAAGTAAAAAAAGACAGAAAAAATAAACTAAAAGAAATAGCATCTGTTTACACAGACAAACCAGCAACGTTATGGAATGCTGATGCTGTATTAATAACAATGTACGGAATGTACACAGAAAAGGAGAGGCAAAATGGAGAATAAAGATAGCATAGAACTATGGATAAGAACATCTGGAAATGTATGCAAAACAATTAAATTAGCGATGGAAAGACATGATGATAAATCTATTGTAAAAATGTTAGAATTATTTAGAAACGCAACAAAACAATTAGAAAAATTAATTCAAATGAGTGAAGAGACTAAATTTACAGCATAATCTCCTTTGCTGGCTAAGAGGATAAGGGGGTAAGTTATTTACGCTTACCCTCTTTTTCTATATATTTTAACGAGTTTTTTAAACCTAAAGGTAGATTGCCATATTTTCTTTTTGATCTAGATTCTTTTTTTAACTTTTCAAAATAATATGACGGAGCAACTTGTTTTAACACAGGTTCAATATCTTTTATAAATCTTCTTTCGTCTTTCTTTTTAGGATAAAGAGTAGCTTCCTGACCAAAAGCAGATAAAAATCCATAAGGAGTTTTTGTACTCATTGGAATATATCTATCAGCAGATCTACCAAGAAATTGATTAAATAATTTTATTTGTTGCATTGCAATATCCATATTATCATCATGTGAATATTCGCCTACTGAAAAAGCAATATTGTCAAGATACTCACTATCAGCATTTATTAATTCTGTCATTACACCTACATCAAGTATAGTTCCAACAGTCGGGCCTAACTTTGAAGTAACTACACCTTTACCAAAAAATTGTCTATTTAATCTTTCTCTATCTTCTTCATCATCAAGATCAGATGAAAATAACATCCATAAATCTTTTAGTATTTCTTCACCAGTGTGTTCTACTAAAGTTTGATTATATCCAGATATATAACTAATTAAAGCAGGTGCTATAAAATAAGCCATAGTCATGTTCATTGTTTTATGAACACCTTTAGCATCTTTTAACCACTCTGAAAATTTTGTTTTTTCTTTTCTTAAAACCTGTTGATCGTAATATGCTTCTTTAACTACAGAATAATTTCTTTCTAAGAACTCCATACCATAATGTTGGAATTGAAATAAAAATTGACCTATGCCTTCTTTCATATTTTTTGCTTTAGCATATGATTCATAATCAAAATGATTTAGTATGACCATACTTTTAGCATAGTTTCTAGCATATCTTCTTTTAATATCGTTTATAGATCCTTTTAATTGACCACTATCTATTTGTGATTGTATATATCTTTCAAATCTTGGACTTTCATCCATTATCTTTTGTATCTGACCGTATGCTATCTTAGCAGTAAGTTTTCTATTTGCATTTTCAGCTTTCCTATGAAATACAGAACTTATTTGTGCAAGTGAACTCATTCCACTTGAAAAAACTTTTAAACCTTTATATACAAAATTACCTTCTGTTGAATAAACTATTTTTCCTTTGTCATCCATTCTTCTAATTCTAATCTGATCTCTGTCTAAACCTTTAATACCAGATTCAATAGCTGCTTCAGAGGTGTCCATGTATAAGTTAGATTCTTTTAAAAATTTATCCATATTAAACTTAAATGGATTATCTTTTATATATTTAAAAGATTGATACATACCAGATACTCCAAACGTAGGAAGATTCATTAATATCTGTGTATAATTTTTTAAAGCAGATCTAAAGCTAAAGCCTAGTTTATTAAAAAACTGATACGATAATAATGCTTTTTTTATTTCATTCATTGATCCATCTACCCTACTATTTCCATTCATAGAACCGTATAAACTTTCTATTGTGCTTACCACTTTAGCAGAGTAATCAGAGTATTGTGTTTCACCATACATTTTTCTAGCTAAATCCAATGATTCAAAATGTGAATTAGTTAAAAAAGCATTTGTATTAAATTTATTTATTTGATTAATGTAAGAACTAACAACATCTATGAAATTTTTATTATATTCATAATTAGTTCCCTGTGTTCTAGATTTTCCAAAAGAAGGAATAGCATCATTTAAATTTGTTATAATATCATCAATGTCTAAAGAATCATGTTTACCATCAATTTGAGATGTTTCCATTTTATCAAAATATGGCATTAAGTTATCCATGAATTTTATATTTAATTCATTAGTATAATGAGGAAAGTATCCTTCAATATATTTAGGCATTAATTTAGATTTTAAATTTTGTTTTGTTTCTTCTAATCTATCAATAGTAAATCTAGATCCTCTTTTATTTTCTATTTTAGAAATAATTGTATCTATTTTTTTATCTATACCAAGTCTTAATGTTTTATAAGATTCATCCATTAAATTATTATACTCTATAACTGCTGGTAATAAAGAATCATCTATACCAATTCTAGTTAATAAATCTTTAGCTTCTTGTTCGTTTTCAAACTTTACTAAATTTTTACCAGAATCATAATCTTCAATTCTTTTTTTAGCTTTTTTATCCCCAGAATCAGCTAATGCTTTTTCACTTTCATATTTTAATTTAATTGCTTCAGGTACTCTCTCTTCTATTATTTTTATAAAATCAACAAAAGAACTAACAACTCCACCTTTTTCAAATTCTTGTAATTCATTATTTGTTTTTTCTATAAGATCACCATCTTTAGAATCTAATGCTTTAATGTATTCTAATTGCAATCTTCTATGTTCTTTCAATCCTTTGTTTAAATTTCTAGAACTTAAACCACCAGATGCTTTTATTTTATCTATAACACTAAGAAAACTTTTATTTAATTTACTCTCTCTAAGAGAATCGCTATTAACAATATCCCTAATTCCTTTTAATGTTTTTTGCAAAACTGGATCTTTTTTACCCAACACAGTTCCAGTCATAAATCCTTCTAATGGTTCAAAACTTGTTAATTTCCCATCTTTTACTCTTTGTGTATATTTATTTAAATCAGACTTAAATGCTTCTATAGCACCTAATCCTAAAAAGTTTCTAGTTTGTTTTGCACCTAGTAAAGCAGCTGCTTCTATAGGAATATTAAACCTAGCTTCAAACATAGATATAGCAGCTTGATATGGCATACCTATATTATCTACAGTTTCTTGACTGCTAGCCCATTTATCAATACCATCTAACAATCTTTCTGTTAATGGATTCTTTACATCATTACAATTTATAGGCAATCTTTTTGCTCCTTTAACAATCTAAAAGTTTCATATCCTGTATCTCTTACAGGATTATCTCTTACACTTCTATTTAATTCGTTCTTCATTTCTCTCATATTTTTTAACATAGATATTAATTTTTGATCTGATTTTACAAGTTTAGGTTTAAATTTAAAAAACTTATTACCTAAATAATTTTCTGTATCTAGCATATTAGTAGGTTTACCATCAGCTCCTACCACATCTAAACTTTTTTTACTTAATTTTCTAAAACCCTCATCTAAAGATAGTCTTTTTTGCATATACCTAGATGGATTAACATAATCATGCCTTGCAGAAAATTCATCTAAATCATTTAAATCGTTAATAAACTTTATAAAATCTTCATTTGTTCTATCTGTATATGTTTCAGCAAAATCTCTATAAACTTCTATAGTAGATTTGTTTAAAGTTGATAATGGATCAGATGCTAACATTTGAGCAGACCATTTAAAATCATTATTAGTATTTAATCTTTTTTCCATTGGTCTACCAAAATCCATTAATGGATACCTATCTAGTAAAGGATTAGCTAAATCTCTTAATTCAGTGTCTTTTTCAAAAAACCTTCTATAATGTTCATTAGCTTGTGATATTTCTAATAAATTTGTAAATGCTGTATTTTGCAACATAGCAGAAGAATCTACGCCTGGAAGTTCATTTAATTCTTTTAAATCTTTAAATAATTTTGTATTTCCTTGAGCCATTTTTGTTAGTAATTGTATACCATGAGAATATCTTTTTGATTCTTTATAAGGAATAGCAACAGGCCTATTATTAAATACACCTATAGATTCATTGTCTCTAATAGGTTCCATGTATGCATATAAAAAATTAATTCCATGTTCTCTTACTTTATTAAGTAAATACTTTTCTCTTAATTCCCACGCATTACTAATTCCAGTATCATGTTGTTGTATAAATTTAAACATTATATCATTTTCTAAAATTGTATTTTTATTATTTGGAATTAATTCATCTAATAGTGTATTGCCACCAATAATCTTAGCATTAAAATCTTTTACAGCCTGTAAGTCTATTCTTGCTTGACTGTCTTTGCCTCCCAATGTTTCAGTCCAACTATCATATTCAGATCCATATTTTTTTAAAAAAGCATTTAAAGAATGTTTGTGAATAATAGATTTCACTATTCCACTATCTTCTACGGAAACATATTTTTTATAATTTAAATTTTGTGGATTAATTTTTTTAATATTTTTACCATATTTTTCTTGTACATTATTTTGCATTTTATTTATAACATAATCTAATGCATCCATTTTTTGTTTTTTCCATTTCCAATGATAAGAACTTTTTTCAATAAATTGTTTTTTCTTTGATAGTCTTTTAATTGTAGCTATATAAGAATTAAATTGTTGAGTATCTTTAATTATTTTTTTCGCTCTAGTATCAGCTTTAGATTTAATTTGATTATCTATTTTAGATAAAAAAGGTTCTAATATTTTTTTCTTTGAAACACTTCTGTAGTCGCCATTTTCATCAGAAGCATCTCCTAGTAAAGAATTAAACCAATTATCAACTTCTGTATATATTTCTATATCTAAATTGTATTGCTTTTTATCTTCCATTAATTCACTCTTAGCAATAGCAACAGCCATTCTATCTAAATAACCACCACCTTGACCATCGTATATATTTTGAACGTTTGATTCTATTCGCTCAAATGCTTTATTGTCAGGTCTTAATAAATTTTGCAAATATTTTTTATCACCACTAGATAAAAATTTTCTTTTATATATTAATGCTTTGTCTAATCCGCTATATATATTTTTATGAAAGTCTCTAAATACTCTACTTCCATTGTATAAATCATAAAAAGTAGATTTTCTTGGAGACCCTTCAGTATATGTTTTATCGCCAAATGCATTTAATAATTTATTTTGTTGATTTAAAAATTCTTTTATAATTAATTTATCAGCATCATTTAAATCTTCTGTAACTTTATATTTATTAGAGTTTTTATCTAGTTTAAACTTTTGAAATATTCTTACCCTACTACCATTAGTAGTTTGACCATTTTCTATTATCTCTTTTAGATCTTTAGCATTTGCTTGTTTAGGAGATATTGATGTTGAATTTGAAGGAAACAAAAAGTTATCTGTCCAATTATATATATCCCCTGCAATATTTGGATTTAATTGATTAGATCCATCTACAATGTATTGAACTTCTAAAGCTGCTCTTTGAAAATAAGCTAAAGTTTCAGTATCAATAGTTACAAATTCATTTTTACCACTTTTATATAAAATAGACGGGCCAATAAGTTCATCGGTAACTGGATTACTTCTTACTTCATTATCCCACAATTCTCTTTGGTCAGGTTCAAATAAATATTCATTATTACCTAAGTTTTGTAAATAATTTATTTTTCTAGGAGTTTTTTGAACTATCCCTATACCTTGCTTATAAGATATAGAACTGCCTATCTTAGATAATACTGCATCTCTAGAGGCACTAGATTCCATTTGAAAGGTAAATGTTGGACTTCCTTGCAAATCTGAAGGATCAATACCTTGAACAAAATACGCTTGATTTCTTTTAATATAATCAAACATATAATCATCGTGAGCAAAAAAGTAATCTACTTTATCAGCATCGTAATCACCCTCATATACATTAGCAACATCAAAACTATTTATTTCTACACCTAATCCCTGTCCTTCATCTAAAAATCCTTTTAATCCCAACAACGTTATATCGTTAGGTCTTGTTCTTGGATTTCTTCTAGATATAATTCCTATTTCATATCTTGTATTTGTTTCTTTTGCTATAGATTCTATTCTATCATGCAAGATTCCTAACGTAGCATCTGTTTCTATCTCTTCTTCTAGTCTATCAAGAATGTCTTTAGATTGTTTATCTAGACCTATTAAGTCACTTACTTCTTCTACAAATTCGTTTACTTTTAATATTCTATCATTTTGAACAATTCTTATTTTTTTAGTTCCTAACTCAGATAACCTAGAATCTCTTTCTTTGAAAGGTAGCATCATCTGACCTCTAACTACCATTTTATTTAAATTATTAAATAGAGTTGGTAGCAATCTTGTTTTTTTATTTTCACCTAAATGACTTTTGCCAGACACAATTAACTCAGCTTGGCCTCCGTATCTATAAGAATCTGGTTCTACATCTTTATATATTCTATTTACAATTGCTCTTCTATCTGAAAAAATAGTATCTATATATTCTTGTGCTAAATACTTTTGAACTTGATTTGTACTATAGTCTCTAGGATCCGCTGATTCACTTATTTTTAAATAGTACATTAAGCTACTTAAATTATTTAAAGCACCTTCCCTAGAATCTTCTGGTATCTTACCCTCAGACATTTTAGTTCTCATAAAAGCATTTAATTTATAAGGATCATACATGATTTGTTTCATGTAATCTAAATTTAAATCTAATTCATCTGCTATTTCTAAAAAGGCAGCTTCATGTTCTAGGTTATTCATGTAATTAAAATCAGCATCAGACACACTACCAGATAATAAGTTTGCATCTTTTTGTGGTTTTAAACCCAAAGCATCAATATCAACAGTTTTAATTAAGTTAGAATACGAACCTTCGTTTAATTCAAACCACCTTTTATTTTTAATAACATTTGAATCATCTTTTGTTGGATCGTCTATACCATCATATGCTTTTGCACCTGACTTAGTTAATAATATATCTACTGTTGGATTGTTTTCAAAGAAACCATCTAGAGCAGGAGAGTAAACAAACAATGTCTTACCATACAATAATGTTTTTTCTTTGCCTTGAGAGGATATAACTGGTTTAATCGGGTTTCTAGAAGATGGATCGTGACCCATATATGTGTGATATTCAGACATTGCATCTTTAGAAATAAAACTAATACTATCAAAACCAGAAACTTGCCCATGAGCAGTTCCTATAGTATTTTCTAAATCAATTCCTTCGTATTCAGGGTATTCTTCTTTCAAATCTTTTATAATCTGAGACATGGTTTCCGTACCCTCATCATCCCATATTAAAACATTGTGTCCTTTTTTCTTAATTCTAGAATCAATTAATTTTATAATCCTATCTTCTTTTGCTTTATCTGGATTATCATACAATGCTCTTCTAACTTCTTTTAAAGATTCTAAATATTCACCTGTGGGTCTAACAAAGTTTTTTGTAGTAATTAACTTTAATCTTTTAATGTATTTATCTACTCTATTTGGACTAGTCTCGTCTAGTATACTATAAAATAATTCGTTTTCTTTGCTTTTAAATCCTACTTCAAATATTAAAAACCTAGTAGCGTGTTCTATTTTTTCATCATCGTATTTATAAATACTGTCTGTTTCGTCAAATGATTTTTTAATATTGTTTAATATTTTTTTTGTTCTACTATCTACTTTATCTATATGTTCTTTATGAAATCTATCAAAGTCATCTACTATTTTTTGTTGGTCAATTGTATTTATTAAAATACTATCCATACCATCATAAACATCTAATTTCTTGACGCCTATATCATTAGGCTCCATAGATGCAACATCGTTATTGTTTAGATTTTTCTTTGCTAAAGTTCTTAATACCCTATCTCTAGTTTCTTTTATTCTAGATCTTAATTGTTTAGGTACGTTTTCTGTTTGAAGAATATTGTATGTTTTTTCTACTAAATTACCACTTCTATTAAATTCTGTATAAACAACACTATTGTCAAATATACCATAATCTAACCCTAACGATTTAAAATACTTATGGACAGGATTGTTTTGCATAAGTTCTTTGTTATCGTCAATAGAGAGTTCATTGTTTCTAATACTTATTTTTCTAACTGCTACCCTATCTTTAGTTCCAAATGCTATCTGTTGTATATCTTGTAAAACTTTTTCTTTCTGGTCTTGATTAAGTTTAGAATACTCTATGTTTTTAAAAACTATTTTATCTGTTATTCTTTTTATAGAATCTTTATTAATAACTTTTAATTCTTCTACTTCTTGACCTTCTATTGCTTTTGGATTATCTTCAAATATTAATTCATTAAAAAAATCTCTTTTAGCAATGTTGTCTTGATTAGAGTAATCAGCATAATCAATTGTTCCATCATCTAATGTATTTTTAAATTTATATCTTAAAAAGAAATCATCTAATTTTAATGAAGCATTTTTCTCATCTATAACATCACTTGAATCTTTAATATACTTTCTTCTTATTTCTTTTCTTTCATCAATTTTTGCTTGTACTACATCAGATGGTAAACCTGCTCTATCTATGTTGTTACTTATTAATTCAAATTTTTCTATAGTAAGATTTTTTTCTACAATTTCTAAATCACCATTAACATTTCTTTTAATAATATTTTGTTGATTTAACATATTTAAAACATCTATTCTTGCTTCATCTCCAAAAGTTAATATGTGTTCTTGCATTTGATTTTTAACACTATTTAAATTTGTATTAGTCATCATTTCAAATAGACTTTCTATTTTTCTATTATCATTGGTTCTATCTTTTGTATAGATTATATTTAATTTTCTTCTTAATAAAAATGCATCCTCTTTATCTAATTGAATAGGATTACTAAGAATACTAACAACTTTAGAATCTTTTTCTAATCTTTTTAATATTTTATTATTGTATCTATTTTGTAAATCTAAATCACTTGGTATTTCAACAGTTCTTAAAACAAAATTTCTTATACCTTTATCATCTAATACACCGGGTACACTAAAATTTGGATTGCCAGATTGTTGTATAATAAAATCTATATCCGCTGGATCTACTACAGAATTTTTTAATCTAAGTTTGTTTATATCATTTAAAACTAATTGATACATATATTCCATATTCTTTTTATTTAATAAATCAACTTTAACTCCTAAAGTATCTAATTGATTTTTTAAACTAGAAATAGGTGTTTTTTCTACAACGTTTGGATTTGCGTTTTGAGTTATTTCAAACTCGCCTAATGCTTTTAATATACCATGTATTTTACCAAGATCAATTTTACCAGCGTCTTCAGATGTGTTAATATCTTTATAATCATTTATAAGTTTAATCTTTTCATCTTCTTTTACTAAAATACCAGCATCAAGAAATAAAGATGTTAATTTTGAATCCATATTTTTTTCAGACAATACATTCATAATTTTTTTAGTATTGTTGTTTCCTATATTTCTCATCATAGGAACAATATAAGATTCTAATTCTGTAAATTTAAATTCTACTCTTCCATCTTTATTTGCTACACTATCATCAATAATAGATTCTGCTTTTCTTATAACGTCATATACAGATTTTAATGTTTCTGCATTTTCAATTTTGTTTACACTTAAAGATGTATCAAAAGAAGCCTTACCTAATCCTTCGCTAACAGCTATAACAGTTTCTAAACTTCTCATAGAATCTAACAATTCTTCTTCTGCTTCATTTCCTTCTTTACCAGATAACCATTCTTTAAACTCTCCATTAGATGCTTTCTCAAGCAATTCATTACTTATCTTTATATTTGCTGGTATAGTAATTCCATTTTTATTTTCCCTAGAAGAAAGATCTTCATGGTTTGATCTAGTTATATTTTTTAAAACATTAACTAAAGACTCTTCCATACTCTGAGTAGATTCATCAACTCTATCTTGTATTGCTTTATCAAAATCTTCAACAGTTTTAAGACCTTGAGATTCTAATAATTTTATAATTTTAGAAGCTTGTTTATCTGTAATTTGATCTAATGTTCTATGGTAATTAAAATCAGTATTCATCAACCCTGCTAAAACATTCATCCTTTGTCCATATGGATCTGTAGGAACTGCTTTATCAAAATTATAAAAAGATTTTTCTCCTTCTTTAAATTCATAATTAGTTATTGTTTCATCATCGTCACTTACAATACCTTGTTCTTTTAAATAATCTGTTAGTTCTGGATTGTCTCTTAGTAAACCAACACCAAATCTTTCATTGCCTTTAGATAAAGTGGAGGAATAAAATGTATTTGAAGATTTAATGCCTAATGAACTTAAACCTTCTCTTAATTTATTAATTTTAGTATCAATATCTATTCTACCAAAATTACCTCTCCTCATTGTAAATCCACCAATAATAAAACTTGATATAAAATCAGTAGGATCATTAAACTCATATTCACCTTCAGAATCTATATACATTTGCAAACCTTGAGTACCAGACATAGCAAATCCAGTCGCCATCATTCTACCAAATAAAACTCTATAATTTTTACGACCTTCTCTTATTGCTTCTTTTATTATTTCTTTAGAATATGTTTTTTTATTAGACATCAACCATTTTATTGCTTCTTTTTCAGCGTCATCACCAAGTTCATCTCTTAATTGTTTTTCTAATCTAGATTCAGATAATTTTCCATTAGCTAATTTAAACTTATGCAAATCAATATAATCTTTTACTCCATCTTTTGTAAAATTCATTTTTGTAGAAAAGTTATTATATCTATTTTGTTCACCATAATGAAGTAATTGTCTAGTAAGATATGTTAAGTCTTTTCCTTTGTAAGCATTTCTATTTAATAAACCTCTAACTCCTTGAATAAAATCTACTCTTGATTGCATCATTTTGTTTAATGGTTTAAAAGCAGCAGCTGTAGCATTAACTGCTGTACCAGCGGCAAAACCAAACAACATCTCTCTAGCAACGCTACCTGCTTCTAAAAAACTTTCATCAAAAATATTAAATCCACCTTTTAAAGAATCAGATTCACCTCTTAGTATTTCTTGCGATTGTCTACTAATACTCATTATACCATCTGCAACAGAAAATACAAAAGCATCTTCAAGAAACTCTCCCATAAACCTACCAGCGTAACCTTCTCCAAATCTTCTTTTAGCTAAAGTTTGCAATGTATTAACTGGTACACCTTTTAATCCAACTACATTAGCCATATCTCTCATGGCTTTTTCTTGAGCTAAATTAATTTGACCAGATGATCTTAATACTCTTATTCTAGAATTAATATTTCTAGCAAATGAATCAGCAAATGTATTACTAGCTGTAGATGTTTTTATACCTACAGACGAAGCAGTTTTTTGTACAACAGTAGACACTTCATCTGAAAGTTGTTTTTTCATGCTTTTAGAAAGTTTAGATGCTTTGTCAGCTGCTTTTGTTACATTCTTTACAGCTGCTGATGTAGTTTGCATACCAAATAATTTAGATGCTATTGCAGCTGATCCTTTTCCCAAAACAGCAGAAGTTAATTTAACTGGAGCTCCAACTAAGTAACCAGCACCAGTTCCTACTCCTCCCATTACTTTAGCAAATCTATCTTCTTCTTGAAATTTTCTAGCAGTTTCTTGAATACCTAAATCAACATCAGCATATCTTTCTAAACCTGCTTCTGCTAAACCGGGTATACTAAAACCTGCAGATTCAATAAACTCATACCCACCAGCAGCTACACCTTTATACAAAGATTCACCTACATTTCTTAGTATTCCTAAGTTTTGTTCAGTTGGTATTTCTCGTGGTTGATTAAGGCTTTGTTCTAATTGTAAAAGAGATTGCCTTTCTTGTTCTCTTCTTTGCTCAAATAATTCTCTTTGAGTTAATTCTTTTTGTTGATCTTGCTTTGTTTGAGATATTCCATAAACGTTAAGAGATGCATTTGGATTTAATTGGTTTGAATTTTGTTGTCTTAATAATTGTTTAGCTCTTTCTAGAGCTGCATTTGACATTGGCATATTATAGTCCTACGTCTTCTTTAGAAAAACCTTCTTCCAATAATTGTTGTTTTATATCAAAAGGAACATAACCTTCTATTTGTTGATCTATTACAACATCTTCTAATGTACCTTCTAATTCTTCTGTTATTTGATTTTTACTTAATTGCTCTATAGAATTAGCTATTCTTATTCTATTTTGTTGATTAGAATAAAAATCTTTATTATCATTATGTTTTACAATTGGATCTTTTAAATTATTCATATAAGGAATTTGATTTGCAAAATAACTTTTATCTAAATTTTCAAATAATCTTAAAAAACTATTGTAGTCTGGATTGCCTGTTGAACTTTTAGCTACCTCAGCTTTTATTATTGAATTAACAATTGCTTGACTTTGAGGTTTTTTATAAAATTCGTCAATTATTTTTTTATCTTTTTTTGTACCTAAATTTTTTATATTAGTTTTTAATTCATCTAAATCTTCTTTTCCAGTGTAATTATTTTCTATATAATCAAAAACTTGTGAAGGAATTATTGATTGTGATTTTATTCTAGCTACATTAGCTAAGTCTGTCATTGCATGCTGATTGCTTATTCCTGTAAAAAACTTAGTAACATTAGATTCTGTTCTATTACTAATGGCATTGTCTAAAGCTACTTTTTGTATTTTTAAATCAATAGCAGCTTTTTCTTTTTTCATTTTTGTTAATTCTGGATCTAAAGATTTTTTTTGAAATTCTCTTATTTCATTATTGTCTCTTTCTCTTTCTCTAGCAATTTCCATTCTTTGCAATTGCTCTTCTCTATCGTATTCTTGTTGTTTTAATCTAGTTCCTAAATCTAACAATGCTAAAGATCTATCTATTTTTTGTTGCTCTCTAGCTTGTCTGTATTTTAAAATACTATTAAGTGAATCTAAAGCCCTAGACATTATTAAAATATTCCAAAATATTTAGTGTTTGCTTGTTGTTGTGCTAATTTTTTTTGTTGATTTAACTGTTGCCTTTGCAATGTTAATTCAGATTGAGATTGTTCAAAATTAGATAAAACTTCTGATAGGTTTTTATTTAAACCTATATCAACATCTTCTAGTTGAGTTCTATATTCATCTCTAGCTTGAGTAATAACTTCTGTATTATCTATGCCTGTACTAGCAAAACCAGTTTTACCAACCATAATGTCTTGTCTTTTTTTAAGATTTTCTATTCCAATTTGAGATTTTTTAGATATGTCTTCAACTTGTCTTTGCGCTTCTAATGTAGGTAAAGCCAAACTAGATCCTAAAGAATCTTTCAAAGAAGATTCGGCTTCTGATAAAGAATCCAAAGCTTGGTTTGCAAAACCTACTTGCATTTCGCCTTGTTCTCTTTCTCTTTTTGTTTGACCATAAGATTGCACAGCTCCCATTACCGCAGATCCTATTGCTAATCCGGCTGTTATCATTGGTAAAAATTGTTCCTTTAAGCCTGTTTCTGGATTTGTACTTCCAGATCCAATCATATTAACAATCCTTTCTCCTACTACTCCATAGTCATCTATTAATTTTTTTTCTTGTTTATTAACATGCCACAAACTACCATTAGAAGTTTTTGCTATTCTATTGTCTCCAAATCTACCTTTTTTAGCTAATTTTTTATACATCATTATCTTATAAATCCAGCATCTGCAAATGTTTCAAAATCATCAACTAAAGCTTGATCATACATATTAAGAATATTAAGTTCTTCTGGATTTTCACCAAAACCAAAAATATCTTCTTGGCCTCTAAGATCCATACTATCATCTACATTACTAAGAATACCTTTTTCAATTTCACTTATTACTTTAGGCATCTTAGGAGTTTTAGGAGTTTCTAAACCTGTTTGTTTAGGATCAATTTGTATAGGACTAGGGCCTCCAGTTATAGAAGGCATTTTAGGTTCTTCTAAAGTTGATTGAGCAACTTCTGAAATTGTATTTGTTTCTATGCTTTTAGATAACAAAGCAGCTGCATCTCTTTCTGATTTAATCTTAGAACCTAAAGCTGCTACATCATATTTACTACCAAAACTTTTTTCTCCTAAGAAATACTGATCTTCACCTGTTAAATAATCTGACAAAGTAACATCTTCTTTAAAAACATCTATTAATCTAGGTTTTTGTTTTATTTCAAATTGTTGACCTTCGCCTAATTCTCCTTCTAAAAATTTTATATTTGATTCTAATTCAGCTTTTTGCTCTAATCCACCAGCAAGTGTAGCTAATGTATCAATACCAGAATAAACAGTATTAAAAAAATCTTCAGATTGTTTAGATTTAATTTCAAATAATTTTGAACTATAATCAGCTTCAGATAATTTGCTACTTACATCCGATAAAGCTGATATAGCTTTTCTTCGAGACTTTCCTCCAGATCGAATTGCTGATTTAATTTTTGAGGCTGTAGACATATTGACTATATAGTTTTACTATTTAATTTAATTAACATATTTGTTTTATCCAACAGTATTATGTGCCATGCAAACTAGTATCAAAAATTATATTTTGAGTTTCTCCACTAGGTTGATAATTTATATTTATTCTATTTTTAAAAAATTCATAATCATTAGAAGTTGTTATTCCAGCGGCACTATTAAATACTAATAGTTTAACATTAACAACTAATTGCCAGAAAGTTACATCGTGATTAGTTACTCTTACTAATTGACCATAATCTGCATGATTTTGAAGTTGCACTGCTCCACTTGTAAATTTACTTAAACTAAATGGATGAGATGCAAATATATCAACTCCATGAACAGGAGCAAAAAACGTATTGTTTCCGTAATCTTTTTTTGTACCTACATGAGCAGTCCCACTTCTTAAATCTGCTCCCATACTTCCAGTTGTTCTTATAAGAGAGCCAGGATCTACATAAGAAGCACTAGCTGTACTAAATATTTGTTTTCTTCTTCTTATAATACCATCGCTAACATCTGTTGCTATTGTATTAATATTAGAAGAATCTTTTAATATATATTCATCTCTATCTACCATGCTAGAATTATAATCATCGCTTTGTATAGTAGCAGGAGTTCCATAATTCCAATAGTTAGCAGTATTAGTTGCATCTCTTTCAAAAATATGAATACTTTTATCATCTGTTCCTTCTGTTTCTGTTTCTAAGTATATAGGAGATGAGTTCCAAGTTTGATGATCATAAGCATTATTATGTCTAGATATTAATGTAAACTTTACAAAATTTTGACAAGCAGGATGATCAATATACTTAGCCCATGTAGATTCGCTTTGATCTGGATAATTTGAAAGTTCCCCAGCATTGTAGTATCCAGCAGTTCCGTCTTGCTTATAAGGTTGTAAAAAATTTTTCATATGACAAGCGGAAGTAACATGATAGACTAAAACATCATAATCTCCAATGCTTTGTCCAAAATCTACTCTTGATTTATTTATTATAGGAATTAATTCTACATCGTCAATAGCAATGCAATTAGAACCTGTTGTAGTATCAGGGTCTACTACATATACTTGTATTTCATCGAGAGTAGCATCTGATGGAACAGTAAAGTCTATATTTTCAGTTGCTCCACCAGAAAAAACAGATGCATTAAAACCAGAAGAAGTATATGATTCTGAATTTGTAAAAGAAACTTTAAAATGAATTTGTTTTGTTGAACCTAAAGAACCAGAAGGAGTTATTTTTATTTTTAATCTATATCTTTGACCACTTCGTGTTCTCCAAACAAACTTACTAGCCTCTAATCCTGTTGTTCCAATAGTATCGCTTCTAGATAATTTAGCTCCAGATTGACCACTGTTACTTGTATTTACTATGTCTAATCTATCTACTAGACCATCATGGCTTATTGTTGCATTGCTATGAGAAGCCCAATTTCCTATATTATTATTAAAATGAGAATTTTCACTATTAGAACCACCATTTTCTTCTAATAAAATATTATTATCTGAATTTAAATTAGCTGCAAAATTAGATGCGCTAGGGTCTTGAGCATCAAAAGGAGCATAATTATCTATATTTCTAGTTTGAGCATTACTAAAATTTTGGTCTAATCTTGTTACAAAATCATCAGTAGCTTCATTTCCATCATTTGCATTTCTTACAATAACAGTTAAAAAACCACTAATTAATCTTTCTGGTTGTGCTATTCTAGCATAAAAAGGAACATTTGCTATTCTTGTACTGTGATTAACTCCCATTACATATCCTTAACTTTGCAATACAAAACTTGTTGAATGGTCTGCATATCTTGTGCTTTCTTTAAAAGCTCCAACCATAGCATAATTATTTTTATAATCAGCTTCTCCACCAGCGATATGTTGACCATTATAAGTTCCACCAGTTAATGTTTTCCATCTTAAGGCAAAAGAATCAAATGTTGTTCTATCGTCACTATGACCCATTTCTCCAGAACCAGAATTAAAAGGAACTGGTGTATTAATGTGTAAACCTAAACTAGCGCTATAAATATTTAATCTTCCAGAAGTATCATTATCTATGTTTATTTGATTGTCATTAAATGTAATATTTCCACCCTTCAATTGTATACCACTTGCATCTAAAACCATATTACAATTTGTTGCTAATTGAGTTGGCCCTGCTCCATGAAATCGCAAAGCATCATCATCATCCGCATCTATACCAATCATATGCCTTACGCTATCTCCTATTTTAAATTGAAGAATAGCATCTGTACTAGCGGCAGATTGAATAAATACTTGACCACCAGCAGCGTCTAAAATAATATCACCATCTGCATCAAGAGTAATATCTGCTGCTGTGGCATCATCATCCGTAGATGCTATAGTAAAAGCACCATGTTGAGATACAGTCATTTCAACTTTATCACCAGTGTCTTGATCGTCATGTATAGTAAGTTTAGTATTATCAACATCAAAATCAAAAATAGTATCAGTTCCGTCATCCATTGTAATATTACCACCATCAGCAGATAAAGCAATATCACCAGCTCCATCTATTGTAAGATCAGCATCATTAGTAATGGTATCTGCAGTTATAATTAAGCCATCAATAGTAAAATCAGTAGTAGCATCTATTGTTGTTCCTACTATAGTACCAGCGGCAACAGCTCCTATTGCAGTAAAATCACCAGCAGATTGACTATTTGCACCAATAGTCGTACCATCAATAGCACCACTATCAATATCCACATTAGTCATGTCTTGATTATCAAAGTTAATTGCTCCAGCTGCTGTAAATGCTCCTATCTTTGTAGCTGTTAATGTATCACTACTAAATGTTAAATCACTATCATCTGATAATACACCATTTGTTCCAGCAAATACTACTCTTCCACTTGTAAGTCCATCTGCTGTAAGTGTAGCTGCTCTTAAATCGTGACTACCAATATCTACATTGTTAGCAACTGTTAAAGAAGTTATAGCATCTATTGTTCCACCATTAATATCTGGAGAAGCAAATACAGGAGTTCCTGTAAAGTTATGATCAGCGGTTATAGTTCTGGCAATTGTATTGTGAACATATTGAGTATGATTATCATCTCCTAATCCAAGCAAATCACCATGATTTGTTACAGAAGAAGAAGTTCCAGAAGAAGAAGAACTAGAACTATATATAATTTGTCTTTGAGGAGGTAAGTTTCCAGAAGAACCTATTGCTAACCAATCTCCATTGTCTTTTATATATTGAACAGTTCCAGAGCCTTGTATTTTTCTAAAAGATATATCTCCATTTTTTCCTTCATTTGGATCTGGTTTATTTACACCAAAAGTAGGTTTTCTAGATTTATGATGTAATAGTTTTCTTTCTTCTCTATTTAAAGCCATTATCTAGGTCTTTTTAATCTATAGACTATTGTTATATCATTTATTTTAAATCCAGTGTTTATAGATTGAGCAGCTGTTCCAATTTTTAATTGAATAGAAAAACAATTATTTGCATCTGAATTAAATTTATATTCTGCTTGAGTCCATTGAGGTTGATTTTGTGCAAAAGCAGTAACTGTAACTGGAGTGTTTGCTAACGCAGTATCTCCATTAACTCCATAAGTAAAAGAAGGAACACTTCCACTTGTTGAGGTGTAAGATATATAAACTTTATAAATCTTTTTTCTTACAGAAGGTTGTCCAAAATCAATATCTTTAGTAACATAAACAAATCCATCATAATGTTGTGCATCATTATCCCAAACTAATTCTCTCCTTGAAGATTGTGTAATATATGACATCTTAGAATCTTTATTTATAATAAAATTTGTATGATTCCCAATTGGTAAAAATACTAACATTGCCCTTGTTAATGATCTTAAAACAAAATCGTAAATATACATATCAGTATTTTCATTTTTTATAAAAATTTCTCTTGTTTCAGGTGAGTATGCTATATGAGCAGAACTTATATCTAAATCATCTGAACTTCCATCTTCTCCATCTTCTAAAAATGCTCTCCAATCATCTTGATTAATTAATCTTTGTCCATTTTTTTCTAAAAGATTTGTTACTTTTTGTCCATCAAAAAAATACAATCCTAACTTATTAAACCATGCAATACCAAAATCTGTTTTAGCAACATGATAATCAAAAGCACATCCCTTGTCTCTAATTGTGTCTTCTAAAAAATCTACGTTTTCAGATATATTTATAATATATAAAGTTTTTTCTTTAAATTGTAATATCCTATCAGCAAATGCTTCTAATTTAATTATGCTTTCACCATCGTTAATTGCAACATCTATCTTACCAACTTCACTAGGAAATACATCAAATTTATTTATAGAACTTTTTAACATTCTATCTGGATAATTAATACCATTACTATTAGCAGGTTGCCTTATGTTTCCTATATAAGTTCTTCTTCCATGAATAACTGATGTTTTATATTTAGCATCTATATGTTTATCAAAACCTCCAAATCCATTTATGTTTTTATATGTATCTATACCATTTGCTTCAACAGGAGTAATTCCTTTAACTATAACTGCATTTTTAAAAAACGTTTCTGATGATGCGCTTCCAGCTCCAGTTGTATTAACCATACTATAAGACATTTCAGTTCCTTCTGGAAACCATTTAAAACCATTTTCTACAAAATCTAATTCACCTATTAAAAAGAAATTATCATTTTCTTCTAATTTATAATACAATCGTGAACCAACTATTCTTTTATTAAAACTATAAACACTAGAATTATCACATGGATTAATATAAGAATCAAAATTTAAAAGAAGAGGAGATCCTAATATATTTAATTTATTAACATTCTTACTTAAAGTTGATGCTACATCTGCAAATTTAAATGGTAACGATTCTTGTTTTTCATCATCATATAAATAAGTATGATGAAAAGTATATGTACCTATTGGAAAACCATTAACAGGAACATTTTGTATTAATACAGGCCCACTTAAATAAAAAGTAGGAGCAGTATCACCAGAATCACTATCTAAAACACTTATATCCCATCGTGTAAAAGTATCTCCTAAAGCAGCAGTAGCATAATCAATATTAGTAGATGAACAAACTAATAAATTCCAACAATCTGATTTTATTTCTTCTTTTAAAAATGTATAATTAAGAGTATTAGCAGTGCCACCTCCACCTGTATCGTTAGTGCTATGTTGAATAGTAACTTTAACTAAATCTTCATATTCACTTGATGTAATATAAAAAGCATAAACAAAACTTCGTTCTTCATCTATACTATAATTCATTGAAGTTTCCGTTACGTCTACAATAGTATTATTACCGCTTCCAGTTGCTTTTATATTATTGTTTGCAATAAGAGGATAAATTTCAGTAACATCATCAGATAAACTTGCATTTGTTCCAGCTAACCCACTTGCTCCTGCAACATTTAATAATTCATTATATTGTAAACCAACTCTTAAATTAACACTTTGAATAGTTGCTGCGTCTGGAGGGCTATTATCTGCTATACTTCCATAATATTCTGAAACTGTAGAATTAACAGCTCTTAAATCAGATAATCCATTACTACCTGCGTAAGGAGTTGATATTATACAAGTACCTAACGTTGGAGATGCTATAGGTTGATCAGCTTGAGTCCATGCTATTTTACCTACACTTCCATCTGATGTTCCTTGTTGAGCAACTACAATAGTAAATCCTGAATTGCCAGCGACTGCATCTGTAAGTGATTCATTTGTAGAAGAAGTTATAATTACAAAAGGAACAAAACTAGTATCGGCACTTTTAGTATAAGCAGTAGCAGAAAATTCACCATGTGCATCTATAGATGATGCTATTTGTGTTGCAACTGTAGCTGCTGTATCATTTGTAGATATTCCAGTTACTTCTATATTATGATCGTAACTTCCGCTACCAGTAGGTTGAAGAGTGCCAGTGTTACCTACATCTATCCATATTTGAAATTTATGATTGTCAGCTCCACGTATATCAAAATATTTACCATCTAAACTATTTGAACTATCAGCTACACAATAAACAAAAGTTATTTCTGGTTGAGATGATCCAGCTCTTAAACCTGCGAATCTATGATTTTCAATATATCCAAACCATTTGTTATTAATTGCATCATCAAATTCTCCATCTCCTACTCTTAAATTACCATCAGCGACATGGAAAACAGGTAAGTCACTATCAAACGTTGTTATTTTAGCATCTATCCATCCTGAACTATCTTTTAAAGCAATAGAATTTGTATCATCATCATATAAAGCTAAAATAGTTTCATTTGAATTAGATCCATTTAATTTTTTATCTGATTTAAAAACACCTAAACCACGACCGTCTAAAATTCCTACGCTTGTACCAGATATAATATCTATAGCTTGAAATGATCCAACAAGTTCAAGTTTTCCTAAATTACTTATTTTAATATTTTCAATTAAAGGAGATTGGTTATCTTCAATATCTCTTGGATCAGCATTTGAATTTATACCTCCATGAAATTTATCTATAACATGAGTTTGTTTAGGCATTTTGTTCGTACTCTATATCTTCTATAATAAGATTTTGAGCGTGTTCTGGAAGTTCGCATAAAGAACAAGTATCTTCCGTAAAGTCTACTTCAGAGTTTACATCATGGTCAAATATATCTAATCTAAGTCCACCCTCAGATCCAGATATAGCACCACCATTTCTTACCCCCGATTCGTAGCGTTCCTGTACGGAATCATCCTGTTCAATATATCTCGTCTTTTCTTGCATCCTCCGCACTCCTTTATTTTTCCTCTAGTTACTGTTTTGATTGCACGACTAACTGTGTCACCAAAACCAATGTCATTACTAAATAGGTCTACACTTATTTTCTTACCCACTAATAACCACTTTTGCTTAAGTTCTTTTTAATACGATTTTTCATTCTAACATTTTTAGATTTAGCCATAGCAGTTCCAACCATGTCTTGTTCTGCTTTTGCAGATGTTCCAGCTTTTTGAGCTTTACCCATTTTCTTTCCACCATAACTCATGCAATCAGACATACTTTTGTATTTTTTACCTGGCCCTACCATTGTTTTACACTTTGCTTTACTTGGCATTACATACCCCTTTTCATTGATTTTTGAATTGCAGACGATCTTTTACTTTCGTAACTAGACATTTTACCATCCTTGTTAAGATCACCTTTTCTAGTTACACATTTCTTAAGTTTCATGTCATACATTTTTCCTGCAGGACATTTTTTCATTTTACCTTTCATATTATATTTCCTTCTCATTCCTCCAGTTTTAAGATTTGTTGATCCTCCTCTGCCT